>Ga0209208_10007435_pt1 | contig 14833 bp, 12 predicted proteins | sample S1TSphfallax_3_FD_187694 | JGI IMG/M metagenome (GOLD analysis project Ga0209208, IMG submission 187694) | Host-associated microbial communities from peat moss isolated from Minnesota, USA - S1T2_Fd - Sphagnum fallax MG (SPAdes) (version 2) | ecosystem: Host-associated > Plants > Peat moss >...
AAACCCTAACCTGAATAAAAAGATTGAATTTGGTTTCCTTTTTCTTCTGTTGTAAAATACAATCCTGAGGCTCGAACGCATGTGAAACACGTAGTTGGGTCTGGAAATGATAATGTTCTAAGTCTTAACCACAAGTGAGAAAAGCCATGTGAATAAAAATCAAGGATGGGAACTTATCTAACAAAAGTACAAGGCAAATGAGAACACATATAAACACAACCCAAAAAAGAAACAAAAAGAAACAATCAATAAAAATCGATAAAGACCCTATGCAAAGAAAACACAACAAAAAAAAAAAACAAAAAAAAACAAAAAAAAAAAAACGAAAAAGACCCTATGCAAAGTAAACACAACCCAAAAAAAAAAAACAAAAGTGAACAAAAGTACAAGGCAAATGAGAACACAAGTAGACACAACCCAAAAAAGAAACAAAAAGAAACAATCAACAAAAATAGATAAAGATCCTATGCAAAGTAAACACAACCCAAAGAAAAAACAAAAGCGAACAATCAACAAAAGTCAAGTAAAGATCCTACGCAAAGAGGACTCATGATTAAGGAAACGACAATCAACGATAACAAAGAAGACCTGAAACAAAAGTCCTTAACGATCTTTGGGTTGAATTTGTCAGATCACCCTTGTTTACTACTGCATCATCTGGTGCCTCCTTCAGCTGTGTAATATGTACAACTTTAAAAGTACACAGAGAGTTTGTCATCAAAACTCCAAAACCTGACATTCACTGGATCATAAATTGCTAGCTGCTAGGCAGCCATCTTGTAAGTATGTAATAAGCACATCATGTAGTACAAAGGCAGCTTCAACACATGTTTGTCGAATAATTGATCAAATTTGAAGATTTCATGTTGAAAAAATAAAAATTCAATAGATTTTTTATTTCTGTTCACAAAGTTTTATTCTTATTATTATTATTTAGTAAGCTAGATGTTACATCATGTTGTCTTTGACAGATGGAAGTCAAAATGGTTTACTCTTTCTCTTGGATATGGGTGAAGTTTTGGGAGGAAGAAAAATAAAAATGGAATAATTCCTTGGTTCTTTAACGGTTTGCCTCAACACACGATAAGATAACATCCACACTACATTACCCAAGAGCATAATAAAAGGGTTAAGTTACCATTGCAACTGAATTTTCCAGTCTTGGGCAGGTACTTGGTTTGGTGGGTTACAAGTTACAAGTGACAAGTGGCTTTGATTCAGTTTTTTTCTTAATAGTAAAACCAAACCTTAACTAGGTTTAATTTTTGGAACCAGTTCCAGAATCAAAACTTGTTAAGAATCAGAACCAGAACCCCAGTTACATTCATGTGTAGAAGATTTTAACTTTTTTGGGAAGACTAGGACCAAGGGCTAACCAGAGGTGAACCGGCCATGAAGCACCAGTTCCAGTCTCGGATACTGAGAACCAGTTCCTTGGAAATGAGAGAACCACCCAACAGTGATATTTTACATATGAAGGTTGTTTAATGTCGATAATTGTAATCTTAGTACCTTAAATAGAACCTTGATACCTATGATGATAGGTTACCATGAATTTGGATAGGTATTTGTGCTAAGGAAGATGCCCATATTTGATGGATTCTCTTCATATCTTTTGTTGCATTCTCAACAAATGTGAAAAATAATTGGGAATACCTATTCATTATTCATCCCCATTATTTTTCATGGTTGTTGGCATGGTTGTCGGGACTAGGTTAGTTCGATTTCACCAAGGTCACAGAGTGAAATTATGTGGAGCTAGAATTCACTGGGGAAACCTATGTACATTGCACAAAAACATTTGGTTGCATCTCTTGTCTTAATGTAAGCAAAGGACTCAGAGAAACTCGGTAGTACATTTGGAGGGGCACTTTAAAAATCCACAAAGATCCCTTTTATAATAGATATAAACTTGCTATTGGAGCCAAATGCTCTGGATTTTCGTGTACTAGTTGCGAAGGAACTATTTAGTTTCTAAAAGGTTTCTCCCTTTTTCATTAAAAAAAAGTTCCTACCCATTGGGTATATAATAATTTAAAATTAAAAGCAGCCAAGCTTACCATGTGATAAGGCTTTCAATGAAGGGCCTTACCAAAATAAGGAGCTTGCACAAGGCAAATTTTAGTAGTGCCCTCCCTCAAGGGCCTTACCATAACACTTACACCAACTTGTAGGCATAAGAGCCCTTCCTTTCCTACGCTTCATAATTTGCATAGGTTCAAGTTCAAAATAACCTTCATCGCATGCTCTATGATGGATAAAGCCCCATGAGTGTGGACATTCAAAAAAACTATCACCTCATCCTAAGCCTCTCTTCTTTCAAGAATGGTCCAAGCCTAGGGTTTTAACCTAGACATTTTTTCATGCTTTGTTATGTCGATAACTTCTTGAGCATTTGTGAAAATTGATGTAGAGGTTTGGCTTGCTCTCAACATAGGTAGAGTGGTATAAGCAGTGACGTATACTGAGAGTCACTATTCTTATGGTGTATGACATCTTCTTATGGTGTACTTCATATTGGAGAATATCCTTCCCAGATTAAAGGAGGGATATTACACCTACTCCTTAAGAGTGGGAGGGATCTTGCAATTACTTATATAGATCTAAGATCACCCTGATCTCTTAGAGGAATGACCTTAGACCTATAAAAGATCCCTCTCACTCTTAAGGAGTTGCAAGAACCCTCCTCTCTCCTATGCCTCATGATCTACATACAATTAGGTTAATGATAACTTTCATTCCATGGGTGTGAAACAATCCCAAAATGTAGGGCTTAACTTGACTAGTACCTCATCCCGTGCCCCTTATTTGGAGGCCTAGTAGTCAATTCTGACCCTACATTTTGGGATTGTCCCTCTTCCTTAGGGCTTTACCCTACATGAAAAGCATTCAAAGAGGTTTCTTAATGGTTATTGAGGGCATGTTTATCTTACACCGACTCCTTATAATTGGGAGGGAATTACCTAAGTAGGTGCAAGAAAGATCCCTCTCATTTTGAAGAGGTGTAGGAACCCTCACCCTCATACACTTGAGAGTCTTTTTATGTTTAGGTTCTTGATGACATTTGCCTCGTGCTTTAAGATGGGTAAAGCCGTAGGGTGGGGACATTCCTATTGCCTCATCCTAGGCCCCTTATTTTTGGGATTGCCTCCATCCTAGTGCTTTTCTCTACACATAATTCCTACTCTTAATCCCCAAATGCCACAACAGACCAAAATGGTTGGTTAGCCCACCATTTTTCCTACCTACAATTTCTTAGGTTAAAAACTGACACCCTTATGGTATAAGGACTTGCCATATAATCTTTCCCACCCTTGCAATGTCCAACTCATTTTTTTATTGTCAATGAAGCATGGTATCTTGGCCCAATTCTCCAAAAACTTGTAATTCTTTCAATTGGTGGTGATTTTCCATTCCTGAACCACATCTTGTTGTTTCAAAACCAAAAGCTTTAACTTAAAGTCCTCTCTAACTTTATTTATCAAGTTGATTTTTAAAATTTTGAAAAAATCCATGAGTTTTGGATTGGGATTATTTGGCTCAAATGTCAATTTTAGGGTTAATTGTTAGTTGCCCCTTGAAAAAAGCCCAGGCAAAACAATTGCTTGAAACAACCAAATGAACCCTTTTAAGAGTTGTTGCAAAAGTATCTTCATCCTTGAACTAACTTAATTAAACCTACTAGCCTGAATTGGATTGGGACTATTGGTGCTATGTGTATTCATGTTACACATTGATTTGGTTTTATTTGAAGGGTAAAGATTGGAATTTGAATGGCCTTATGTTTTTACCTTGACATGTTGTGTTATGTTTTGCATCTACCCTCTCCCCCCTACCCCACATGAGTAGTGATTAAACTTTACAGGCTTATGCATATCCATGAAGATGAGGGTTTATGTGGCCCAACACCCACCAACCACTACTACACCATAAATTGGAGACCCATTGCCTATGTACTATGGAATGTTCTAGCCTCAGTCCATTACATTAGGTAAGGCACCAGGCAAGCCCATTAGGGCGAGGCAGATGATACACCCAACATGAATGGGCAAGGGCAAGACCGTTCCATGACATTAAGGTCTAGATACGCAGATTTAACATTGCAAAAAAATAGTGTTCAACAAACATATTTTGGTCACTATTACAAGGGTATGATGATCATCAGAAGATTATGTCATAGGTAATGAAAATGGCATGATCGGCCATACCGGACCTTACAATTGAGTTACCAAACTTTCACCTTGGTAACCTATCATGTAAACCCTTCTATTTTTGCCTTTTTTGGGACCTAGATAACTACCTATGTAAATGGGTTGGTAACCTATCATGTAAACCCTTCTATTTTTGCCTTTTTTTGGACCTAGATAACTACCTATGTAAATGGGTAAATATCATGGATAACTAGGTAGGGAAAGTAAGTGGGTTTTTTGGTAGGTGGGTAAGGAAATCATTTGGTAGCTACTAGGTAAGTAGATGCATGTGGACAGTTGGTTAGTAAACAGCTAACTGCAGTGGTTAGCTATAGGACAGGACTACACCAAAAAGTGTTTCATGTCCAAACACCGTCCATCCTGCATGTTGAGCTTGTGCAATAGCAACTCGGAGGAGACTTAATTGGTAAATTTCAAAACCCATGGTCATTTGTCCAATTGTGTGCAACGTTATGTGTAAAAAATGATACTCGCCTCTCATTCGTGCATAACCCTCATTGACAACTTATTATATCTCATATAATTGATGAAGTGGATACATAGTTCCCAAAAAAAAAATGGAGAAAATCAAATTGCTGTTAATAACAAAATTCCAACAAGTATTGCATTACATTATAGGTAGTATACAAAAAATGGATGATTTTGTATTTTATTGATTCATATTTCAGAAATGTGTTTAGTATTGACATCCATATGAATGTAGATAATCGTGGATAAATTGCTTGTAATCTAGTTAATGCAATGGTCACTAGGTTTATTCTCCTTACTAATGTTGAATTTGCTAGCATTTTGACATCCTTTTTTGCCTGCTATCAATGTCTAGGTGAGATTAAAGTAAAGGATCCTAGATGCCTAAGGTTTCCTGCTCAAGAAGTTTAGTATTGTAAATCTATCGTATTGAACCAACTTTATATATACCTAGTGTAGACGACAAAGGAGTTTTTTTTGCTTTTTGCTATAGTAAATCCTTTGTTACTCCAAAATTGCTTGGATATTTCAATGCATCATTTTCTCTTCAATTTTATTTTCACTTTCTTTTTGTTCTTTTTATTCTTTGCTCTGCGTTGACATTTTGCCTATTGGCTATTCTTGATACAAAATATGCAAAAAAGAAAAAAAGAAAAAAAAAAGAGTTTTATTGTTTTCATTGCCAGATTCCAAAAACAATAAATACAAGTCACCTGATCCTATGTTAGGTGGTAAGTAGTGAACAATATAGATGGATGATTAAATTTTCTTCAACCTTTGATATGTTGTTTATAGCCAAATGTGGCTGAATCTTGTTATGGATGATCTCTACTTTCATCGCATCTCAAATTTGAAAACAGAAAACACTCCTCAAATGATCACCTAAGAAATTGATGCACAATTTAAACGTCATCTTGCACCTACATCAACAACAAAGATGCACAATATTGAACATGCATGTTGGAATAATTTGATGTGAAAAACACACGAAGTGATGGCAACGATCTCTTTCACAACTGGCACATCATTAAGTGAATTCCTTGTTGAAGTACTACTCTTCTTATCCATTTTGACAATGAATATAATAATGGCTTGTTTTCTTCTTGGGTAGAAGCATGAAACCAACTATGTGGTTCCCTGAAGCTTGATGGTTATCATCAATCATGGAGAACCAACTTCACGCATGACTTTTATTGTTTGTTAGAAGGAATCTCTACTTGACATATTGTGTGAAAATAACCTTTTTTTGTGCATGGGCAATTGTTAAAATCAATTGCACAAGGTTGGGGTTGTAAAGGGCATGATAATTTTGCTATGGGAAGCACACAAAGAGCATATGCATTTGTAACCAATCTATTTGCAAATTGTTTCTTTTAATTGCTTGCATTATATTAGTTATATTCCATATCCATATGTATATATATTTTCATCCATTCTGGAAAAAAAATCATAATTTAAATTTTTTAAAAATAAAAATAAAAATATATACACTTTTTTTTGGGTGGGTCAGAGGGGGGTCCCACAAATTTACCATCATTAATCTAAACCGTATAAACTTTGAGATCTAACAACAGAGGTGGGTCTCCAAGGGGGGTTGAAGTCAAGAGCTTGCCAATGCCACTATGATGGCTGGGCATATCATCATAGCTAGCCCATGCTTTTGCATCATTTGAAGAACAAATGAGACTTAGGAGTGGTTCACATTGGAGCACTGGAGACACACTGCCCATTGGAATCTAAAATTGCTGATTGGTCCATAGTAATGCATGAGGGCAGTTTTGAGTTACAGACCAAGCAAATGGGTTGAGGGTCAAAATCCTACAATCAAATCATAACATGGCAGAAGCAGATAAATATTAAGCCAAGTTTCCATGCTCATGGCAGACCCATGAGAGCCAAAATTCCAAAATGAATAATAATAATAATTTATTTATTATTATATATTATACTTTTATCATTGTCTTTGTGTGTTTTCTTTTCAAAAAATGCCAATTTGGAGGGAACTTTTGGTGGCTTCCCTCACAAAATTGCTGGCCCTTTTTAATAAGGAAAGGGATGATGTCCAAATTATTAATAATATAAAACATGTATACTTTTGTTCCTTGGAAGAATTGATGATACTACTAGTACTACATCCTTGCTGTTTGCTTCCCTCATGTAGGCAATAAAGTTCTGCACATTCAATATGCTTCCTTTAACATTAGATAGGTCTTTCTTAGGGTCTCAATATGGACCAAACAAATAATTTTTTTTTATTTTTCAAAAAATGAACTAGTTTTATAAATTTGAAACTATTATTTTTTCATGATTTCTTATATGATATTGTCATACAAGGAGTGAAATTAATTATTCAGATTGTAGCTTGCGATAAGAATTATTACAAGGGTTTTCAACACCCCAAAGCTTCGTATTTTCACAATTCACCATTGTAATGATTTATTTAATGATGAAACTGACTCTAGGGTAAAGTATGTACTCTAGGGTAAAGTAAGCACTTTGGCAAAGAACCCCTCCAAAAAACCCCAAAAACAGCCTCTTGAGGTGCTGTTGGTAGGTACCTAGTAGTTGAGGGGAGGACTAGGTATCTAAGTTAGGTCCTACCTTTTTTTTTTTTGGGTTTGTTTTTCATTCACCTATGTTGATTTGTTGGCCTTGCCTACCAAGGCAAAGGATATTGTGTCTAGATTCATTATAGAGTGTAATAGTAGCTTAAGGGATTATAGAGTATAGTAGCTTAAGGGCCCCTATGTAATAATAATAATAATAATAGGTCTATTTATTTTTATATGAGGATTAAATTTGAAAAATGATATATTTTGGCTTGTGTTGAAACTTGAGATTAGTTATCATATAGAGTTATAATAATATGAATCTTGAAGGATTTTGGTTTCTTTTAGAGGATTTTTTTTTGGGAAGATTATATTTTTGCTTGGTGAAATATTTGAGTTTCCATAATTCTTCTTCTTTTGCATTAAGATACTTTTTAATGTAAACAAAACTGAGAACCAGCCCCAAAAAAACAAACACTGGAACCAGGAACTAGTCCTGGAAAAATGGGACCAGAACTGGCCCCAAAATCTGGTTTATGTAATTCTGAATTTTAAAAATTTTAAAATAATTAAATAAAAACAATATGTCTAGCCACAGACATATTGTTTTTATTTAATTATTATTTAATTTAAAATTCAGAATTAAGTAAACCAGATTTTGTTCTTACTTTTCTAACATGTCCCAACTCTCAAGCATGAAAATTGTTTATAATTAATTTATATGGTTTTGGTGAGTTTAGGTATTGTAGTTGATATAGGTGGTTCCGGACTCACTTTAGAATTTGTTTTAAAAAACATGGAACCGAGGGTCTTAAAATCTGAAGAATTGGGTTCAGAACCAGATCAAAGGTTCTATCAAATATTTTTAAAAAAATAAAAATCCTTGAACCAAAACCAAAGGTCCATTAAAATAATTTTTTTTATAAAAATAAAAATAAAAACCTGGACCGAAGGTTCTCTTGAAAAGTGAGAACTGGCAAACAATGGTTTAGGTAAACCCATTCTGGTTGTATGTAAAAACAAGACTTTTTTACTAGGTTTAAACCAATTGTGGTTGTGTGGTAAAAAAAAGATTAAACCAGTTGTGTACAACAGTAAGAAAAAGTGTGCAAGAAGGTTTGAAATGCAAGTTGGTTGGTAGGTAGTAAAAAGGTGAAAGTGAGGTCCTCGGTAGGTAGTTGATGGTCTTCTTTGTAGCTCTCTTTCTGTTACCTAGCTAGCTAGCTAGCTAGCTACCTACCTACCTTCTACATCCCTTGCAGCTGAGCAGAGCACAACAAATCAGGAGCCCTTGCACTGGCGCTCCTTCTCTCCTCCTTTCTCAAGTCTTTTCTTGCACTTCTCTCTCTCTTCAGCTGCTGCTGCTGCTGCTGCCGCCTACTTTCTTCGTTCCTCCTCTTCCTCTTCTGGGTGCTTGCTTGCTTGCTTTTTCCCTCTCCTCATCATTCTTCTCTGGTTTTTGTTTATTCTTTTTTTGCTCCACTTCCTTCTCTACTTTTTGTTGTCTGTTTTCTCTAACTGCATTCTTGTCTCTTTGGAAAACACTCTCCTCTGTCTCTGTCTCTGTCTCTGTGTCTCTGTCTCTGTACCCATCTCTTTTTCTGAAGGTGGATCGTTTAATCCAGTCTCAAGTGTTTGTGCAGGCATTCCCTAGTACCATTTACTTTTGTGTCTGAGTGTTTCTTCTTTCAACTCCGTGTTTTTGTTTTCCCCCCCTTCTTCTTTTGGTGGGTTATTCTGAAACGTCTTTGTTTTTCTCTTTTGTTTCGGATCCTCCATCATGCATTGCTCTACTATTGTGGCTTTTAGTCGTAGTAGTAGTAGTAGTAGCTGCAGCTGCTCTGCAGTTCACGGGAGGGCCTTCATCTGTCGGACTTGAAGCTTCATCCTGGCGGCAGCAGCAGCTTTCCCATGTCTTCCCAAGAACAATGTCAGCAGCAGCAGCTGTTGTTTCCTCCGGTGGCAATAGTATCCCATTAGTTGTGGCTGCTGCTTCTTTACCAGCATTCTGGCAAACTGGCATTTTCCTGAAGAAAGTCTGAAGGGAGGGGGCTCAGGGAAGGCAGTGAAGAAAGAAAGGAGCAGCTCGTGTTTCTTGGGTTTCGATGGGGAACAACAATCTGTCAAGCGAGCTTTCCAAGAAGACAAATGTTTTGGGTTTGAAGCTATGGGGAATAATCGGCATAGCGGTTGCAGTCGTAATTGTTATCACGCTTCTGTTCTTGTGCACATGGCTTCTGTTGAAGCGGAGGAGAAGCAGCAGTAAAAGGAAGCATTCAAAGCTTTCCCAACAGCAGCAGCAGGAGGAAGAAGCTCTTGAGAAGAAGTCGCTTGAGATTAAAGAAGTGAAGATTGACAGAGTGGGTAACACGTACTTACCGCCACCAGATCCCATCCTTGTCACAATCAGCGAAAACTCCGGCGAGAAGGAGTCCATGGAGAAAGGTGTCGTCCATGTGGGTGACCCACAATCTGGCAGCTTCAAGAACTCAATTGGGTCATGGAGAGCTGAGAAGGAACAACAACGGGGGACTGCTGCTGCTTTTGTTGACGTGGGTGGTGAGGTAAGGCACCATCACCACTACACACATGAAAACCCTAACAACAACATGGTGATCCTTCCTTCTCCTCCTCAATTCGAAGCATCCGCTGAGAAACGAGGCTCCTTTGGACATGACACCATCCCACCGCTGGACAACAAAACCCACTCCTTCTTAAGCTTGAGTGGAGGTTCTGTATCTGCAAGGAGCATTGATTCTCCTGTCTCTGCTGCTGCTTCTGCTGCACCTGAAGTCTCTCACTTGGGTTGGGGACATTGGTATACTCTCCGAGAACTGGAAGCTGCCACCAACAACTTTGGGGAGAGCAATGTGGTTGGAGAAGGTGGCTATGGCATTGTGTACAGAGGCCAGCTTCCAGATGGAACCATGGTTGCAGTCAAAAACCTTCTCAATAACAGGTACCAAATGTGCTTTTGTATGTGCTCAGTTGAATGTGGCTTCATATGCACTCAATCAAATGGTCTCAACCAAATGTGCTTCATACATGCTCAATCAAAAGTGCTTTTGTATGTGCTCCATTGAATTCTGCTCAAGTGAATGTGCTTTGTCAAATGCAACTCCTATAAACTTATGTGTAGATTCACCGAACTTCCTCACCTTAGCAAGAATAGGAGTTTTTCACCAAGTGTGCCTGCAGTTCACCACAATACACATCTCATTGCAAATCTAGTTTCAGAGTTTTTAGTTGGTCTACCTGTAAAACATTTATTTACATATCTATGACCATCAGAGGAGATTCATCAAGTTCTCTTGTGTATCTTACATTTATGTGTCTTACAGCTTTCATTTGGATCTAATGTCCTTTTTGGTTATTATGATTGTGAATGTGCACTAATCTATGATGTTGACAAACTTTTGCTTTGAGAAATTGTGCCCACAAAGACTGCACTGCCCTGCAACTTGTCATATCATCTCTTAAACAATGAACATACAGTTCTAGGTGTAGTTGGAATTTGACTTCAGCAAACTTGAATGAAATGTTTGGCTCTCCCTTAATAGGGGTCAGGCAGAAAAGGAGTTCAGGGTGGAGGTGGAGGCCATAGGCCGGGTGCGGCACAAAAATCTGGTCAGGCTACTGGGTTATTGTGCAGAAGGTGCTCACAGGTAACTCATCAATTTGTCCACAGTATCTTTCTTTGTGAACTAAGAAATAGCGGTTGAATCATGTTGTACTACATAGGTCTTGTTGCCAAGCTGTTCTGCATTGCCTGTTATCATTCTCTGCAAATTCACTGTTGTTGCTGTATTGCTGATAATTGAAACAATGCAATTTTGATGCAACATAACATATTTGTGATGATATCTTTTTTATCTGCAGGATGCTTGTATATGAATATGTAGACAATGGGAATTTAGAGCAATGGCTTCATGGGCCAATGTCCAAAACTAATCCCCTCCCATGGGAGGCACGCATGAAGATTGTTCTTGGCACCGCCAAAGGGTAAGAATTAAGCTTTATTACTTTGCAAATGTATTATGTGAAAATAATAAGAATGCATCAAAATAGGTGGTTTTGTTTCATTAGTGCAGATTCAACTAAACTCTAAAGCAAACTATTTCTTTTCTTGGATAGTGGGATTTGGGTATCAACATTTTATTGGTACGGAAAAGTGAGAACCAAATAAAAGATCCATATTGCAAAGACATGGAATATGGAGTGAAACTTGTGGAACAACATCTCAACCAGCAAATACTGTTTTCGGTTGCTAAACTGCATTGACACACACATATATACATACTAGCTACTCTTCATTGATTTGAACACCAACTGTGAGTGCCAATGTGGGTTGCAGCCTGGCATATTTGCATGAGGCACTGGAGCCAAAGGTGGTGCACCGGGATATCAAGTCCAGTAATATCCTTGTTGACTCTGAGTGGAATGCCAAAGTGTCAGATTTCGGTCTTGCTAAGCTTTTGGGATCAGGGAAGTCCCATGTTACAACTCGAGTTATGGGCACATTTGGGTAATATTCTTTTCTTTTCATTTCTTTATTAGGGTTCTGACGGCATTAAAACATTCAATGAAGATTGTAATGACATCAAAATAGGGTTTTAGAATATTGAAAAGCTGCTATTAGGGTTTTAGAAAGTTGTGAATTATATTATCTATTAAAATGGGTAGGTGTCATTTTTAGTGATCGTCTGTTCACCTATCTGACTTTTAGTGCACAGTTGCATTTAGGTTTCCAAGAGCTGGTAGGTAGGTCCTCAGGGGATGGCTGTGCTTAATTCAGTCAGGGTTGCACACTTGCAGATATGTGGCACCAGAGTATGCAAATACTGGTCTTCTCAATGAGAGAAGTGACGTTTATAGCTTTGGGGTGCTTCTTATGGAGATCATTACTGGCCGTGACCCCGTTGATTATAATCGTGCTGCTGGCGAGGTACCCCTGAAATTGAACTCATCACAATAATTGTCTCCACCCTCACATGATTAAATCTCAGGAACTTTGGATTGTTGATTCCTTGAACTGTAGCCTAGCACCTGCTTTAGTGAGATAGATGCTATGGCCACTCATGATGGGTCTTTGGTTCCACTGTATTTGTACATCTTATGACAAGACTTATCGTAGTATGACCACTTAGGGTTGATGAAGGCATTTAGTGGTTTGTAGACTATTTTCACTCGAGCATTCCTGAATTTTAGACATGGTGATTAAGAAGTGGTATAAGTGGGGAATTTGCAGATAAATCTAGTGGACTGGTTGAAGCAAATGGTTGGGAATAGGCGTTCTGAGGAGGTGGCGGATCCAAGCATGGAATTGAAGCCAACTTCACGGGCACTAAAGCGCTCTCTGCTTGTAGCTTTGAGATGTGTTGACCCGGATGCCCTTAAACGACCTAAAATTGGTCATGTCGTTCATATGCTTGAGGCAGAAGAGTTTCCCTTCAGAGATGTACATCCCCTGTCTCCTCCTTTGAATGTGTGTTTTGGTTGGTGCAAAAATGGAAAGAAAAAGAAAAAGAGATGCAGTTCTTGAAGTCTTATTATAATGCATTGTTTTGTCCTTTTTTCCACCATACTCCATACTTCATCGAAGATCATGTACATCACTGAAAGTTCTTACCTTTTGATTGTTGGTCGTGCAGGATCGGAAAGCAGGCTCAACAAATGTGCGGTCCCATCGGACAGAAGCACAAAGCCAAGAGCGTTTATTGCAGCGACTGTCAGCTGGGCAGTCAGCAGATGATAGTGACACTTCAGTAGAAGAGAGTCCTGCCACCAAGGCCTTTGTGAAACGCAACCGAAACTGGGAAACAACCAGAAGCACGCCACGCCGTTATGAAGGCTGACAGTGGAATTTTAGCTTCTTGATTCAGAGTTGGCATGTCCACACTTTCCCCTTGTTGGTTGCCAATCTTCTTAAGATGGGAACAAGATGTGATCAAGGAAACAGGAACAAACACTGTAAAGAAGGAAGACAAAGCATCGAATAGAAGAATAGTCCAACTTCTGCAATCAGGGTGAAGCTTCTCAAGCATCGCTTGCCACATTCGTCCTCTGGCGATTCTTTTTTTCCTAGGAGCAAGCTCAACTAATACAATGGATATGTCATCTTGACCTGTGGCTTCAAGGTTTGTGCATACTTTCAGCTTGACCATACCAGACCACATGGATGAAACGATTCAAGAACATCAATGACAAAGGTGAGAAATTGGATGGGAAAGGGACGGAAAGGAAAAGGTAAGACTGAAAAAGAGAAGATAGGTTCCAGTTCAGAATAATGTATAAGGTTGAGATTAGGACCATTGTGTTATACCAGTATGTAATCTACAGGCCTCTGAATTGCCTGCAAAGTTCATTCAGTATTAAACCTAATATGACTCTAGCCAGTTCCGCTTCAATTTTGTGCATATTTTTTTACCAAGTCCCAAGTGCTTTAGGTTAGAGTAATCGCATGAAAAAGAAACTTGGCCTAAACCAATGGTCAAGAAAGCAAATCATTAAAGAGGCAACATGACTCGCCCAATTGAGCTCCAGCTAGAAAAATATGGGAACACCCAGATCGGAAATTTGTAGAAGTACACAGGAAAATGTTACTGACAAACTCCTGATTTGCTGCACCCATTACCAGATTTGTCAACAGACACATTGTACATTATTGGTATGGATGTTCTCCTAAATTATTGTCCGAGGTGCCAAATGTGTTTGTTCCAGTTGTGCTGAATACAAGATTGTGTACGATATTGTGGGTGAGATTTTGTACAATATATATTATGGGTGTTGATGATGAAAACCTTGATCATCATCTTTAACCAGTATTTTCATGTGAATTTTTTTATAGTATTTAGAAGTGTGGGTACGAGAGCAATTAGTATTTCATATGAAAATTTGTATAATATTGTGGGTGTTTGTCCAATTGTTAACTGATTTTTTTGTATGATTTTTTTCATGTCAGTAGTACCTACTTAATATTGTGGGTTTCAAGTTTTGTTGCAAACCTTGCAGGTCATTGTTAACTACTATTTTCATATGGTCTATATGGTCTTGCGAGTCCAGTGTACTTTGAACAAAAACTATTAGTGAGAGAAAAGATGAGAATCTGAGCCCTATTGATATTTTGCACTCAGTGCACTCCAGGCTTTTGGAAATGCCAGCAGAGAGAGATATCCTAAATATCTCAATGCATGCACTAAAAAATGTAATCGGTTGTAAGGACTTAATTACTACTCATAAAATTCACCGAGTACGCTTTTTACATGCTTTTAAGAGTTTGAATTACAAGTATAAGCTATGATCCTCTTTGCAGTTTTCACTGGCTTTGAAATCTGTGCAACACATTGTAAGGAAGTAAGCAAGCCATGCAATGATTCATCTTTGATCCTCTTTGCAGTTTTCACTGGCTTTGAAATCTGTGCAACACGTTGTAAGTAAGTAAGCAAGCTATGCAATGATTTATCTTTCCCCTTATTGGCGACGGTAAGACACCGCTAAATACCCCCAACATCTAAATGTTTTTTTAGTTCTGCAAAAGAACTTAGCAATGTTCATCTTTTAAGTTAAGAACTACTTTTATGTTTTTGCAGCAGCTCAGCGGGTTCC
>Ga0209208_10007437_pt1 | contig 14832 bp, 16 predicted proteins | sample S1TSphfallax_3_FD_187694 | JGI IMG/M metagenome (GOLD analysis project Ga0209208, IMG submission 187694) | Host-associated microbial communities from peat moss isolated from Minnesota, USA - S1T2_Fd - Sphagnum fallax MG (SPAdes) (version 2) | ecosystem: Host-associated > Plants > Peat moss >...
TCGACGGTGCGACCGTATCTAATGCCGTTGCTTGAATTTGGCCAACCATCCGCTCGAGAACTCGAATTTTGGCGCGTTAGGATGCAGCCTCTCCAAGAATTGGGCAACCTTCTGGCGGATCATCTCCCCGCTGATGTTGATATTAGCTTGGTACGCCTCCACCCACTACGCCAAGGCTTCATCCACATCCTGATACATGACCGGTCGTCGGGTTTTGGTGTTTCCATTTACAGTTTCCTTTCGTGTTAGCAGCTTCGTCGAACGCTGCAGAGTGTTGCTGATTGTCGCCTGCGTCACCGTCACTTGGTGAATCTCCTCCAACCACTTCACCAGGGCCCTCTGACTGAGGGCTAGGTTGTCCCTCTTATATCGATAGAGGGCAATGCGCAAGGACTCCGTTAGATGGCTGCGGGTTAGTTTGGGGGACTTCGCCATTGTTGGTTGCTGGTGAAGAAAAAAACGGGTCCTGCCTTGCTTTTATGCACAAGCAGTGTAACAAAGTCGATATACAAGTCTTTGTATTCGCTCGGCAATTGAGCTACTGTACATATCTGGGGATACAGTTCGAAGCAGAAACTGGTCGTTCATTGATTTTCCATAATGTTCCTTGATGTTCCGTCCCTATCGATTCATGTGGATCTGACCGGATTAATCAAGTACTATATCGACAAGAACGTTACGTGACTTTCCAAGGGGTCTCCGCGACCTTCTGCAGAGTGTAGCTCAGATTTGTACCGTGTATATCTAGTTTAGGGCAAAGTGTGAAGTGTGCTGGAGGGACAATACTTCGGTTACAAGCAGGTTCGGAAAAAAGTGTTGGACTTCAGATGTTTTTCACTGAACCTGCAGCTTTTGAACCCTGCACCTCACAGTTCCAAACTCTCCCATAACTTATAACCTCTCAAACTTTATCATTGGCTGTCGATCCCTAGGCGATAAAATTATAGAGGTTCTACTGTAGTCCCAGTGGCCTTGGGTTTAGGGTTTAAGGTTTAGGGTTTCCAAATAAGTGCATAAACCCACTATGCAAATTTCTTGTCTACATTTTCACAAATCTCCTCCGTCACTAGAATTTCCCCTTAAGAAACACCTCTTCAATTTCAGGCATATTTTGTTTTTGTAAAGGATTTAAAATTGAATTTCAAGGATATATGTTTTGTACATCATTTATTTTATAATAATAATAATTTAAAAAAAAAACTTGAGTGACCGACACAAAACTGACCTCACAAAATTGAGGGGAAAAAAAAAGGTTTAGGGTTTAGGGTTTAAAGTGGGCACTTTCTTGCTGAGGTCATTCCTAGATTTTCAGGGCAGCCCTTGGGCTACTATCGTCCTCCTTGGGCAGACCCTCAAATTTAGGAATGATGACCTCGGAAAAGCACCTTTCCTTATACAAAATGCACTTTCTTGAACTTCAGGAGTGTTTTTTTTAGGGTTTAGGGTTTAGGGGTTTTTGGGGGTGAAATTTTGCAACTTGGTGAACAAAAAAAAGAGAAGGGGAGCTGCAAAAGGTTCAAAGGGGTATTTCTCGGAAAAATTGGCCCCAAGTGGTCACATTACGAGGAAAAACAAATCTAATGTCATTTAGATTTGGATGTTGACATTAGATTTTTTTTCCTCGTAATGTGACCACTTGGGGCCAATTTGCTTTGCTTTGCTTGGATGATGCATGGTGAATGATATGCCACATGGAAGCAAAAGCATTGTGGACATTGTGTTTGCTTTGCTTGGATGATTTGCATTGGTGAATGGTATGCCACATGGAAGCAAGAATGGGAAAAGACTTGCCAAGTGTAAACCCACAAGCAACCAACTTTGAGTTTGTACTACTTTGGAGCTTTTTCTAAAATTTGTGTGGGTTTTAATGAAAAAAAAGGGGTTTGAATGTGTTGTTGGGATATGGGCAGATTTGCATGCAGCATGCACACCCAAGTACCACCACATGTATATGGCCTTTTGCAAATCGTCCTCAAGGAGACTAGGCTCTCTCTCTCTCTCTCTCTCTCTCTAGCTATGACAATCTGATGATGTATCTCTAGGGTTTAGGGTTGAGGTCTATATCTATCTACTTTGTGATAATATCTGTAATCTGGATGTGGCACATTTTCAGACCTCTGCGAAGTTCAAGATTGAAGTCTGAGCAAAATATATTAGTTGCAACAATTTAGCCAAGTTTCTCACTCTGCTGCTCATCACCACAAACTGCCTGTTCTTCAAATTTTCCAGATTTTGGTGCCGGTAAGTAAGTACTTTTGAGGTGGGGGTTTTAGAAGTCAGTCTTTGTGACACAGTGCGGATCTTTCTTGTCAGGAATTGAAAGAGAGCTGAGTCATAGTTTTGAATGCATTTGTGGTGGGTATTAGCTCTAATACTGTCACTCTTTCCTGCTTTTGTTGTCTTTTGTTGTATTTGATTCTACTACCTTGTTTGTGTTCTCAAGAATTATTAAATGCAATGAGTTGTGGTGGATCTTTTTGCTATTATGGATAAAGAAAGAGAGCAGCAGCTGAAATGGGTTGCTCAAAATATTCTGGGAAATGATTTTGGGGTTGCAACTATGCTTGGTTACCTGGTTGATAAGTGCAAGATCAAGATTATGGATATATGATGGATTTTACTCAAGCTGAGAGAGCAGCTCTAGAGCATAGTTTCAGCGTCTTGTCCTTGGTCATCATCATTTACCATTGCATGCGCTTTGTCTTCTGATGCCATTTGGTGCAAGTAACTTAGTTTGGGTTCTCACAACCTTCAGACTTGATTGACTGTACTAGGATCAATAGAGAGTTACTAGGGTATCAACTGTTGCTGCCCTTATAATTCATTGTTTTTCTCTCAAGACAATTTTCTCTACCTGATCTGCTCTGCATTTCATTTCTTTGTTCCTGAATGTTGGGTGGTTGAGCAGTTGGGCACAATCGTCATGGTCTCTTGTTTGCTGCATCTGTATTACAGAATTGATGACGGGTATGTGCTGATTTTGTTTTTGACTTGAAGAAAGTGTTATCTTTTCTAACACACTGCTATAAAACTGATGATGCACAGCTTCTTTGGAAATAAAAATGGGCAAATTTCCATGGCAGATTGGTCGATTTGATCCCCGCAGTGCAGTAGGCTCCCTCACCTATCTTGCTTGATCTAATATCCCAGCAAAAGGGTGGCTACATGCTGATCCTCCAGATATAATACTTGATGGATTGCTTGCCATGAATTTCATTCATGTTCTCTCTTTCTGAAATTAGAGCAAATGCTGCAAGGTTTTGAGCTTGCAAATTTGGTTTTGAGCTCTTTTTCTTTCTTTCTGGCTTCAAAATAGTAGGGTTCATGAGGAGCTGAAAATTTTGATGGGTGGGTTGGGATGATGCACAGGTTCGAGCAGGTGGAACACAGGAAGAGCTGGAGACAGTGCCCAAGGTAGCCCTGATTGCTGGAGTGACAGGAATAGTGGGCAACACACTTGCTGATCAGTTAGCTGAAGAAGATGCTCCTGGAGGACCTTGGAAAGTGTATGGCTTGGCTCGCAGACCGAAACCTGACTGGTTGAATCAATCAAATCTGATATACATACAGTGCAATCTTCTGGAGCGGGAGCAAACTTTGGCAAAGCTGTCCCCATTACATGATGTGACCCACATCTTTTATGTCACATGGGTTAACAGAGATGCAGAGGAAGAGAGTTGTGAGGCAAATGGTGGCATGCTTCGCAATGTAATTGATGCGTTACTGCCAAATGCGAAACAATTGCAGCATATTGTGCTGCAGACTGGAGGAAAACACTACACAGGCCCATTTGCATATGCTGGCAAGTTAGAAATTCCAGATGCACCTTTCAAAGAGGATTCTCCCAGGCTACCATGCCCTAATTTCTACCACACACAGGAAGACATTGTGTTTGATACTGTGAAGCAGAAGCAAGGGTTAACTTATTCAGTACACCGACCCACTGTCATCTTTGGGTTTACTGCTGGCAATTTGATGAACATGGTGTGCACTCTTGCTGTGTATGCAAGCATCTGCAAATATGAGGGCAAGCCACTCATCTTTCCTGGCAACGGAGTCTGTTGGGCACAACTCTTTGATGCATCAGATGCCAGTCTCATTGCAGAACAAGAGATTTGGGCATGTCTAGATCCCAAGGCAAAGAACCAAGCCTTCAACAGCTCAAATGGTGATGTTTTCATTTGGAAACGGCTCTGGTACCTCCTGGCAGAGAAGTATGAGCTTCAAGTCCCAGAGTACAAAGGTGAGCCAACATCTCTGTCAGAAATGATGAAAGGCAAAGAACAAGTGTGGGACAAAATTGTGCAGGAAAACGGATTGCAACCATTGGAGCTTCACGAAGTTGGCCACTGGTGGTTTGCTGATCTGCTGCTGAACCAACCCTTTGAAAATGTGAGCAGCATGAACAAGAGCCGCGAGCATGGCTTCCTTGGCTGGTGTGACACTGAGAAATCCTTCCTGTCTGCCATCAACAAAGCTAGGGCAAACAAAGTGGTGCCCTGAGCTGAACTGAGCTGAGCTTTACATCCGTCCTAACACATCTTCTTCTTCCACATATCACCAGCTGGGTTTTGCATCCTTCCACTTTCTTCTATGTATGTTCTAGTGCTTGTCAGGGCAAACAAAGTGGTGTCCTGAACTTTGAGCTTTATGTCCATACTAATACATCTTCTTCTTTTTGCTTTACATCTGTCCTTCCACATCTTCTTCTTCTTCTACATTGCGCAGGCTGGCTTTTGCATCCTTCCACTTTCTTCTATGTACTGGTGCTTTTGTTAATAAAGTTTGACAAGTTTACATATATATAAATAAGGATGGAAATCCATGCACAAAAAGTACAAGGCATGTCGAAACAAATGTAAACACACAAGAAAAAAATCAAAACAATCAAAACAGTAGTAACGAAGTAGAAGAAGACTTAATGCTAGAAGGGCATCATCCTCTGTCACAAATCAACTAGTGATGGAGGTGTGCTAGCTTGTATGTGAAGATCTTCATTAGATTCATCTATTTTTGCTCAAATGGAAGCTACAACTAGATGCGTGTTCTACGACATTCATATTCTTACTTTACTTAGTGTTTTGCTTCACCTATAAATCTCATCATTTGAAAAATGTGTTAATTGTTTATCTCTAATCTCTATGGTTTGCTAAACCAGTTATCACTGAATTGCAAATTGACATGAAGTCTTGGGATTATTAACAATGGAACTAATAACTCAAAGAATAATATGTCTCTATGAGCTTTTTCTTGGGCCAGAAACAATTTTTTTTTTTTTGATATAAAAACATTTGATGATTTTTTTCCCCCAGCAATAATATATAGCAAATTAAGTTAAATTTCTCAGTAGGAAAAAAATTAAAAAATCCCAATTTTCTTGTGGAGAAAACAACAAAATTTGTCAAAGGAAAAAAACACTGGCCCCGATACCTAGTCCCAAAAACCTTGTACAAAGAAAATGAAAACATAAGAACAGACAATGTTTATATATATATACATAAAATTCTGATTTTTTTCAATTTTGTGATGTTGCTCAAGCAGTGACCATCCGTAAGAACATATAGCCAGATTTGGCAATATTCACAAATGAAAAAAAAAGAAAAATCTTAAGCACCCTTTCATGCTATAGGCAGTTTGTGGCAATTTTTGGCAATTTTGTTTCTTTATTGAAGAATTTAAAAAAAGAAAAAAAAAAAGAATCAGCAACAGGATATTTATTATTATTATTATTATTATTATTATTATTCACAAAAAGGAGAAAATTCACTACAATTTATTTTACTGAGTACGAAGGAGAAGTAAAAATAACATATAAAATAATAATAATAGTAAGGTGTGATCTCAATTTGGATCCGGGATAGTGGGGAGGAAGAAACTCCACTCCACTCCACTCCACTCCACATTGAACTGCAGATTCAGAAGTGAAATTTGGTAAGTATTTCAAAGAATTCTTCAATTGAGAGTTGTGGGTGCTGTAGTTGGGGATTGGTTAGAGAGTGGGTTGTTTATAGAATGGGTCTTTGAGAAGGTGTGTGCATGTGGTTGGTTTTTGTGACATACATGCAGAAGAAGAAGAAGAAGAGAATGGGTGCCATGCAGAATGCAAGCAAAGCACTCAGAGCTCGCATACCACATGGCAAATTCCCAATCCACTCCTCACCCATGCTACCTGACACAACACAATTCCGGCCAAAATTTTCTGTTGCAAACTTGTCTTAAAACTGATGGGCAATTGGCTGCTTCAGGTTGATCACAAAGAGAGTGCTATATTATTAGTATCACCCAGGTGCAACAATTGTTGGCACATGAATCATTCCACAATATAATTCTGGTCACAAAGTGAAGGAGGAGTCTCAGAATCAGGAGAAGGAGAGAGGATTTGCACTCGTGGGTTTGTGGAGTTCTAAAGGTTTCTGCCTCACAATTTTAAAAAGATCTGTGGTGAGTTTCAGGAGAAAGTTTCTGGCCTGAATTTTCGAAGAAGATCTGTGGTGGGTTTGTGAAGCCAGTTTCTGAAAGTAGTTAGTCTAATATCTGAAAATCATAGTTTTTTCCTGTTTGTTGTTGTCTTCCCTTAGATTGCAACATAAAGTTTGTTCTTCAGATTCAGTTACCAGAAATAATGAATTAGATGAGATAATGAGTATCACATTTTGGCAAAAATTATGAAAAAGAGTCCTGAAAATTTTGTGAAGTAAATTAGTGTTCAAAATAGTCTCATAAATAACCAGCCAGCAGCACAAGCTTTATGTAGGAGATTTTGTATTTCCTCATGATTGTGTCAAGAATGTTGGGGCTGTGTTGCAAGCAAGATCTTGGCAGAAGATCAATATGGCTAGAACTGTAACTACCAACAGTGAATGGGCACTGTGTTTGATTCTGTGACAGCTTTGAGAATAAAAACGTTGCAATTAATTTCTCAAGCTAATTTTTTTTGCTGATGTTGTAATTTGCAGTTTCTAAGAGGTTACAAGTGCAGAAACAGCAATGGGCAAATTTCCATGGCAGATTTGGCGCAGTGTGGTAGAGCTCACCTTCTATCCAACCTAGACACCCTTTGAGCAATTCATACATCTCATCTCCCAAGTAACAACAGCAGTCAAGATAGATAGATAGATAGATAGATAGATAGCTGCTTTTCCAGTAATGGGTTTTGTCATGGATATGCAAGTTCTTGTTGAACTCTGTTTGAAAATGCTCGAATCATCTGCGCTTGTAACCCATTTCTTCAAAGAAGCTTGTAGAATTTTGATGAGCATCTAGTTTGGAGCTTAAGGAAAAGATAGAGGATTGAGCTCAGTTCAGAACTTTGATGGATTTGCAAAAGTCTTGTACAGCTCTGTTTGAAAATGCTCGAATCTGCACAAACAATTTCTGCTTCATAGAAGCTTGTGGAATGAATTGTGGTGATGAGCATCTCTTGTTTGAAGCTTAAGAAAACAATAGAGGAATCATGAGCAGTTTTGCAAAATGGTTGATGGATTGCTTGGGTGTGGGTAATGGACCCATGGATGCATGCAGCAAGCTCGAGTGGGAACAAGTTCTGCGGGAGGAGAAGAGGTAGAGACACCCAAGGTAGCTCTGATTGCAGGTGTTACAGGAATAGTGGGCAACAGTCTTGCAGGTCAGTTAGCGGAAGAAGATGCACCCGGTGGTCCTTGGAAAGTGTATGGTGTGGCTTCCAGACCCAAGCCAGATTGGCTGAAGCAAACAAACCTGGAATACATTCAATGCAATCTGCTGGACAGGGAACAAACATTGGCAAAGCTGTCACCATTGCATGATGTCACACACATCTTCTATGTCACATGGGTAAGCAGATCCACAGAGGAGGAGAATTGCAAGGACAATGGTGCAATGCTTCACAATGTACTGGATGCATTGCTGCCAAATGCGAAACATCTGGAGCATATTGTGTTGCAGACTGGTGGCAAGCATTACACAGGCCCCTTTGAGTATTTTGGCAAAGTTTGCATTCCTGATCCTCCTTTCCGAGAAGACTATCCCAGGCTTCCATGTCCCAACTTCTACCATACATTGGAAGACATTGTGTTTGAGACTGTGAAGCAGAAGAAGCAAGGTTTGACTTACTCAATCCATCGTCCCACTGTCATCTTTGGCTTTGCAGCTGGTAATCTGATGAACATGGTGAGCACACTAGCTGTGTATGCCAGCATCTGCAAATATGAGAACAAACCACTTGTGTATCCTGGCAACTGCATCACTTGGGATCATTTGTTCGATGCATCAGCTGCTGATCTGATTGCGGAACAAGAGATTTGGGCATCCCTGGATCCCAAGGGGAAGAACGAGCCTTTCAACAGCAGCAATGGTGATGTTTACAAATGGAAACAGCTTTGGTATCTACTGGCAGACAAGTATGGTTTGGAAGTACCTGAGTATAAAGGAGTGGCTACTTCTCTGGAAGAGTTGATGAAAGGCAAAGAGCAAGTCTGGGAGAGAATTGTGCATGAGAATGGATTGCACCCACTCAAGCTTGAAGAAGTTGGCCATTGGTGGTTTGCTGATCTCATTCTCAATCAACCCTTTGAAAATGTGAGCAGCATGAACAAAAGCCGTGAGCATGGCTTCCTCGGCTGGCGTGACAGTGAGAAATCCTTCTTGTCTGCCATTGATAAAGCTCGTGAGAACAAAGTGGTGCCATGAGCAAAAATCTTGCTCAACAACAGCAAGCTCCTGAGTTCTCTATCTCACACATTACAAGGCTTGGACACCTGGGGTTCTCACTTCAGTCATAGTAGAATTTGTGAATTGTAACGCTTGTGAATTGTAAAGCTAGCGACAACTCAGACCTCCTCCTCTTATACAAAACTCTCCTCTGGAAGAATTGTAACCATGTCTTCCAAGTTCTGCTATGATCCATACTTTGAAGCTGCAGAAACAAGGCCCAGAAAGAAACCAGATACAGAAACAAGGTAGTACAAAAACAACAACAATTTTCAACAACAGCAGCATCATAGAACACAAGTAAACAGTTTTGCAAAGTTAATGTAACATAGGGGGCAGTAAACACCATGGTTTCTATGGGCCCAAGCTTTGCAAGAAAACTACAGAAATGTATGTGTTTGTCAGATGTGTTTATGTTTATTAGTCTTTACATACTCTCTTGTCCTTCCCATCTCTACTAATGCATCCACTCTTGCAGGGGAATTGTGCATACAATCAAGCTGCATGATTGAATGAATAGCTGCAGTTTTGATGGCATTTACCAAGTAGTACTTGCTGCAATCACTATAGAACAAACACAGTTATGTACTAGTCAGTAACACAATCTCTCCAAATCCTGAGTCTAGAAGCACTCAGGCTTCAAAAGCTTGCGATGCTTTTCAGAGATCTGTTTATGCAGCAATCCATCATGATAGCTGGGATGGCTACAGTGGGTAGTGACATTAGGTGTCTCTGCACTGAGAAAAGGCATTTATAAAACCAGTTGGAGAAAACACTTACATGCTTGAAATACAATGAAAGGCAAACAAGTACATAACGTGTGGGAACAATTAATCACCAGAAGGCCAACTCCAGGAGGAAATATGCCCCCTCATCAGTCTTCCATGGAAACACAAACAAAATGTACACTAAAAACAGTGGCCTGGTCAGAACCCTGAGTGAAAATGTCCAGACAGTTAACTGTCTCTCTCTCTACATTCACTCAGGGATCAGGACTCGGTGCCAACTAACACACAGTTCAAACTTCGGCATAGTCTTTAGAGAGAGCATAAACTTTGGATTTGTATTGAAACATGGGGATATAATATTTATGCAAGTCCAAAAACTTAGGTTGTGGTCTTCCGCCGGCCAACCCTGGCGACAAACCCAGCCTTGATAGGTGCCACTGATCGTGAACATCCACACTGCAACCATGACAACCCACATCCATCAGAAGCTGAGCATATAGCACGACAGAACAATCACCTAGCACCTGAACATGACCTGTCCTGTTTGAAGCATCCCAAACACAACTATTCACATCTATGACAGAATTGACTACATGACATCTTGTTTGTTCCCATGGAGGGTTAAACCAGGGCGATTAATCAGATGTTCAATTGGATTGTGCAATTTCAAAGATGAAATAAAGCAGAGTTCCACACCTGCTCACAGCGCAGAAAGAACAGACGATTCTCTTTGGTTAAGATGGTATCAGGACTCTTGCATCCGTTGCACATCACATACTCATCTGCAAAAGAGCAGGCACAAACCAGCTCATTAGCACTCCCAACGGGCTCATTCATCATCTCTTTTTAACTCTAGACTATCAAAGGAATGAAGAAACCTGTGTTAGGTTATTTTATAAAAGTGTGGCAGCAGCTCAAGTAAAAACAGATCAGGTACTTACTGACATATCGTCGTAAGATTCCCTCAAACACCTTGGGAGCAAACCGCCCCTTCACCACCAATCGTTGCTGTCCGTCCAGGGACCCACTAGTTCCAAGCTCCGCAAGAAGAAAGGCCATCACATGCTCTGGTTGACGGTGCATTCTGCAAAAGGATAGGAATGTCACACAGTTTATGAAACACTCACATGCTCTCACAAACTCACTTCTGTGTGCACCAGATGGACAACCAGGTTCTCATGAAAGTTCCATTGCATATAGGAGTAAGACCAGCATGCTACAAGGAATGAAGTTTAAATAGTAATAGGAGGAAGGAACAGCATCCCTACGTTTTGCACAGATCCATGAAGTTGGCAAACACAGTTTTCTTGGTACCCTCACGAAGCACCTGAGGTGGCCTCATGACAGTGCGTCGCTTCTCTCCAGCCAGCTCTGGATTGTTCTCTCTAAGTATGTTGAAGACACGCCCAAGCAGCTGCACATGCATGGTCATACCAACTTCAGGGCTAATTCAGAAAAAACTCCAAGAAAGTTACCAGGTTGTAGTAGAGCCACATTTACCTCCTCATATTTGTAGTCACGATCTGATCCTTCCCAAGGATAATGTACACCCAGGACAATTGCTTCTGCCTCTGTATTGTCCACCTCATCCTCCTCTCCCTCCCCTTCTCCAATTTCTTGCTCTTCAACTTCATCTGTGGTCAGCCACCCATCAAATCGATTCAGTTGATGAGTCTTACATCATTGTTTAGGACATTCCACACCTGACTGGACATACTCTGCAGCTGGATTCTGATACCCAAATAGCTCCCTCATTCATCACGGGTCACCTTCTGATCTGTTAACATTGGAGATACCTTGAACAAATGTAACATTTTCTGACAACTGATCAGCTCCTGGAAACTCAGACATACACATGCATTAAAAAACAGAAACATTGGCAAATCATCCTTTAGTTGATGCAGCATGTAATTGTGCTTCATCTGTTAAAAGATATACTCTCAAGAATCCATGTCCCAATCTTAGAGGTCTGCTAAAGGCACATGGCATCAGCTGACAAGTGGTAAACTACATGGTCCCATGCATGTAGCACAGGACTCAGGCGAATCATCGATGGTCATACATCACTTGCCATATACAACACTGCCCTCAACAGCTTGCTGAGGTTGCAGGTTGGATGAAGTGCAAACCTTAACAGAAACTAAACAATCCTCAGACATTACGTGAGTGTCCCAGGGGCATCAGTTAACAAGAAGTCCACATGCCCTGTGCACAAAAATATGGCACAAGACTCAGGCGAATCATCGATTGGTTAATTCATCAATTGCCTCCTTGGGTTCTCTTTGAGTGACATACACACCTCTAAAGTAACACCTGCAAACCCAAACATGTTGATACCCAAAAGACCTCTGACAAGCACACTACTTATGTATGAAAAAACCATGTGCAAATTGGAATACAGTGGAATTGCGGATACAAATTGAAAGGCTGTACCTTGGACTACAACAAGAGACTCTGCATTCTCTTCTTCAGCAAAATCACCTTCAACCTGCCAACAACCCCACAAAATGCAACACCACTCAGACCACTAACTGGAGTTGTACTTATCCAAATGATTCTCAAATTGAAATCAAAGTGGTCTCAAATTACATAGCAAGCACCAGTAACTGAAACAAAAAAAATCTACACACTGAAGAAAAGCATGTGTGTACAAGAAAAGTTCAAAACTTTGTGCTTCTTACTGGCTTTTTCTTCTTCTTCTTCTTCAAACCCAAAAAAGCTGAATCCATACCATCTGCAACTGCAACCCAATATCACCAAGGGGGGTGATAATGTTAGAAAATCTGAAAAACTAGATGGTGAGACAGCATCATAGTACAAAGTGTAATTAGATTGTAAACCTTTTGAGCAGATCCTCCTTATTACCTGCAAGAGTTTCAACTTTCTCTGTCACTTTTTCAATATTCTCCCCTGTCTCCTCATCATCTTGGATTCGAACTTTCTTCTTTTTCTTCTTCTTCTTTGTTGGGTCAAAGGTGCCTACCTGCAAAGATGAATGCAAAAGCTTCTTAGGCAGGACAACAAAAAAGATCAACACCCATATCTTTTACCTCACAAGAATCTGTCTGTTAAATCTTCTTCTACAGTTCCAACAAACCATAGCCTTGGCAAGTGAAGTTTCCCCAATCTTCCCTCCCTTGAGTTCACACAAGCGCCTAAATTGACATGTTTTAGCGATTGGTTCACAAAAATTGCTTGACAAATCAACCGAATAAAAAGGAGGGAAAAAAAAAAAACAAAAAACCCTAATACTTGAAGCTGCTGTTCCCCAACACTGGTACAATCTTTTCTTTGCAAAAAAAAAAGAAAAAAGAATGAGATTGCACAACCACCCATCAGCAGAAACCAACTCTAAAACCCCTTCTGGATCTCAAAATGAGCACAAAGAAAAACAAAACACTTAAGGTTAGGCAAGTGAAAAATATCCTCACCTCTGCAGAGACATCTTCCTTCAACTCTTGGGAAACCTCATCAACAAGCTCTTCCTCCGCCATATCAGATATGTATGCTTTTGCAACCAAACCCAAACTCAAACTTCTCCAATCAAGGAAGGTATCCCAGATCCCTCACTGATATATATATATTTCTTTCTTTTTGCAACAAACCCACCCACTTCCCACCTCCCTTTAACACAACAAAAACCTTCAAGCAAAAAAAAAAACCCCACTCGCTCAAAACAAGAACCAAACCACTACAACAACATACAAGCTCACAGAAACAAACAAACAAACAATTCCAGAAACCAAATACAACTATGATCTCTATCTATATCCCAAAACCAAAACCATTCAACTCAGTTACAAACCCTAAAAACTTGCATGACTCTTTCCAAGGAAGAAGCAGCAGCAAAGAGGAAAGAAAGGTGGAGATTGATTTCTGCAAAGAGAGAGGTGAGGATGAACAGACTAATTTCCTTAACATAATTCATCCATCCATCCATCCATCCATCCATCCTTCTAACCATCCTCCGACCGACCATTCAATCTTTGTGATCCTCATCAACTGAAATAGGTAGGTACCAAAAGTAGGTAGGTAGGTGGGTAGGTAGGTGGATGGGTAGGTGGGTGGGTAGGTGGGTGGGTGGGTAGGTGGGTAGGTAGGTAGGTAGGGACAAGGTAGCCACCATTGTTGGGCAGTTCTAAGAAAAAACCAGACAACAGACCCCCGACGGGTATCAGTATGGCTCTTTGGGTCCACAAGCACGGTTCTCAAAAAATGAAAAAGGGAAATGACACTTAATGTATAAATCACGGTTCTCAGCAAATTGGAGCAAAAAATCAAAACACCCATATTTATTTATATCCGTCGGTTCTCTACCCCAATTCTTTTATTTGGGTCTAACCCAGGTTTATCACAGCTTTTGGTTGGCCGGCAAAATATACCATTTATTTTTTACTCATAATGTTCCCCCAATATTTTCAAAGATTTCTTCATTTTTCTTTCACAAAAAAATTTGTAATTTGTAATTTGAATTTATTTTTATTTTTTTGCCAAGATCTCAGAATTTAAAAAATAATAATTTCAATGACTAAATTGCATTTTGAGGAGCTAGTATATATGAGTAATTTTGCATAATTTTGCATAAGCTCGTAAAGTCTATTGTATATATTCATACATTTCTAGAGACAACTAACTCATAATTATTTCATCATTTTCTAATTTAATTACCTCCCTTTTTTTAACCTTACCCACCATGGATATAATGTTTAATACAATTTAAATTTAAATTTAAATTAATATAATTAATAACTTATATTGAAAACCAAATAGAAACATGATAAAAAAAAAAAGGTTGAATGTCACTAGTAGTGCATAGCAACGCAGAGCCCAAGTATATATATAAATATTTATTTAATTTTAAAATTTTAAAATTTAAAATTTAAAATTTAATTAATTAATTAATTAATTTTTGTGCTAAATATGCCAATGTTCTACAACATATGAATTTCCATATTTTGCAATGCATGTGGTTATGATTGATTCGTTCAAATTATGGTGATTAACTATCAATTTTTATTTATTTTTTAGCATTTTACTTTTATTTATTACATTAAATACCTTGGGAAAAACTCTCGCCATATGTTCTTGGAACCATAATTCTTTTTTTTTCTCTCAATTTAGTGGTCTCAAAAAGTTTTGTGAAATTTTTTCCAAATTTTAAGCAATTTTTTATTTTTTATTTTTTTCAATTTCAAACTTATAAAGAAAAAAAGTTCCAAAATACTTTGATGCCATAGTGTGAAAATTCATAAAAGAAAAGAAAAAAACCCTAAACCGACCAAGAACCCCTTTAAATTTTACTAGTTTTTTCATTACAAAAATGTATTGAACATATTTTGTAACACTATTGATTGATTTGGTTATAATTTTTCTTGTTTAATTTTCATTAGGATGTTTTGAATTTTTTTCATTTGTT
>Ga0209208_10007439_pt1 | contig 14831 bp, 11 predicted proteins | sample S1TSphfallax_3_FD_187694 | JGI IMG/M metagenome (GOLD analysis project Ga0209208, IMG submission 187694) | Host-associated microbial communities from peat moss isolated from Minnesota, USA - S1T2_Fd - Sphagnum fallax MG (SPAdes) (version 2) | ecosystem: Host-associated > Plants > Peat moss >...
CCCCCAAGTCTAGGCTGTGGTGAGTCTTGTGAGTTCGAGTTGCCCATGGCTCGTCCTAGCACCAAAAGTGCTCCAGCTATGCACTAATCACCTTGTGTTGGTTTCGTGCAAGCTCGTGTGAGTGAATGAAACTTGTCAATTCTTCCTAGTCCCATCCTAGAACTCTAGCACGCCCCTCTACCCCTCCAAAGTGCTACGAGCCAGGGAGCATGCCCCAACTCCTTGTTATTCCGTCGTTTTCTATTTGGGACTCACATTTGAATCCCTCAAAGAGTTGGGAACATGTCAAGATGCCTGAACACGGATTCCATGGATTTTTTCAAGTTGTGGTTTTCACATTTTCATATGAATTCACAATAGATGTACATCACACATCCTCACCTTTGGGACATTGTAAAGAATTGGACCAAAGAAAGAAAGGAATTAGAACAGAGTGTGTTGTAATTTGTCCAAAAAAATTAGAAATCCCACTTTATGTTGAAGACTTCATAATCCCATTGTAAAATGCCAACCACTAGAGTGTGATTATAATGAATGAGGACCAATTCCTACACTATGACCCTCTAAAGATTGAAAATATCTTTTCGTCTACATTGGTGCACTGATTTTTTTGCCGAATTGAAGGTTATTAGGCAAGGTCCCATGTTTCGAAATGTCTTTTGGAAGTAGGCCACAACAAACCATTCTTGGGTGTGGCCAAATGGGCCACAACAATAGTTAAATTTGGAATGCAATTTTTATGTTATGAGGTTCATAATTAGTTATTGCAAATGGAAGTCTACAAATTCGTCTGATAACATTTAGATATGTGTATGTTTGAAATGTTAATAAATTTGTATGTAATTACAGCCCATTCTACAATGCAACCTAACCTATTGGGTTTTGTGAATGTAGGTGACACCGAACATGTTTTCGAAGGTTGAAGCCATTCAAACATGAAACACATTGCAAGGTGCAATCTTAAATGCCTTGTAGTAATCTAGGTCAACAAAATCCAGGTCAATAGTTGGGTTGGACCTATCGACTGAAAGTGTATAATCAATTCTAACATAATTTCACAACGTAACAGGAGGACAACGGAGTGGCAAAACAAGGAAACCTGACTCCTTTATTTTTCAAACGACAAATTAATTATAGTTGGGAATTAACATATCTTTTGGTTAGTTTTGTGCCAATACATTTTTGTTGTGATGTAACGTGAGCACTGTGTATTATGCATTGTTAGTTTTGAAGGGCCAAATGTTATGTGGCATTTTTGGCCAATGTATGGCATTGACACATTGTAACACAAGTCCTAAGTTATTAATTATGCCCATTTTGTGGATTGTTTGAATCGAAGAGTGGCAGGTTATAGTTATTGTTACATTGTTGGTTTCCAAATTATATGTGTGATGTCCAAAGCTCTACATTGCATTGTTGTTGGGTTGATTGTTTATTTTGGTTTTTGGATTAGTTGCCTGGTTCTAAAATGTATGTATAGGTTCTACTCTAGGTGAGTTACAATGTGGCAATCATGGTGTAAGGTGCATAATAATTGGGTGTATCATTGTAGGTTGCAAAATGGTACAATTGAACACCAATAGCATGCAATACTTTGAAGATGGATTAAAAACATTGAACACAAACCACTTGCCATAATTACATCCACCCCACAATATACCCCTTTTAATCTACGCCAATATTTTCCAAGACAAAACAAACATTTAAACCCTTAAGCAAAAGCCACATCACTTTGATTCTATATACAATGTGTTATTACATATTTTGTGACAAGGATGTCTACTAGATGTTCTTGTAATTCCTTGTACAATGTCCCATAAACAATGCAGAAATCCAACATTTGATTGCAGAATCATAATTATGGAGAAAATGTTAAAAGCGAGATATGAAACATCTAGCCAAATCACACAAAGTTGCAAGTAATGTATTAATTGTTCTCTGATTCTAGTAGACATTACTTGGTACATAAACAAACCCCAACAAATCACAAAGGAAACTTAAAATTGACCCCACCTTTGGGTATCACATTTTAGATGAGCCTATGCCTTATTGTTTATCTTTCAAATGGTTGTGTTTTTGAGCAGGGGGTTCTTGCAATCCTTTATGCCTTTTCAATGCATTATCACTTATTGTGTATGGGAACAAAGTTGTGGTAGTTAGGTGTGCCAAGTTGGCAACACCTTGCACTAACATGTTCTATTGTTTGCCTCTCAAAAATCTCAATGTTGAAAGTAAATGCATTTGCAAGGCTAAAATTCCATGTTTGTGGCTTTAAGGTTAGAAAAGACCTTGTCAATGACATCAATTGCATCATCAACTATTATGGATTTAGGATGATGCTTGAGCTCCAAACCATTTTTTTGGCTAGGTTATTCGGTAATGGGATCATCATCTCTGGTGTCATTGTTTCCAATCCCATAGTCATGATTATTGTGTTCAAGAACTACACCCCTTGTGGTTGGTGGATGCCACAAATGCAACATCCTCCCCATCTAGGCGCAATGGGACATTTGTATTTGGAATGTCACGAGCTCGCAAGAGGGCATTGGCAACAATGCCTTCTTATTTTTTATTTTTCACATAACCGAAAATTTTGCATTCCACCCCTTACCAATAGTGAATTAGAACATCACCAACAAGATTGTAGATGAGCTAGCCCATCTTATGTCTTATAAGCCTTTCCTGAGAAGAATACAAAATTTGTTTCATGTTGTTGTGAAATGATTCTACAGCTACATTGGTGTCTTGTCTTACATGGGGAATGTTTCAATTTCCAATGCACCACATCCCTGCTTTTGGTAACTAATGTTGATTCAAATATTCGTAGAAGTGGGTTGAATTGAGGTAATTGGTTGTCAACTTTTCAAGTTGTTCTACCCACAAGACAAATTTTGCATGAAGCGGACAATTTCGAAAATACATGATGTTTCTAAAAGTAGATAAAACGCTTGACCTCTCCTCCACACTAACAATCGTCTTGACTACACTCTCAGCCCAAACTTTGCGGACATGCCACAAGCACAAAAACACCTTGGCTTTGGGTCAAATGTTGCTACAAATGCAAGCATGAAAATTAAACTTTGAAGCTATGGGCTCACAAACAAATATCCTTCAACATGGGATGGAATGAAAGTAAATATCAAAGATCTTTGATTTGTAGCAAATTCTTACCTTAGGACATTGATTTTAGTTTACGCATTGTCCAGAATGATAGCATTGGGCATCCAATTGATCGAGAGGCATTTTGATAATGCTTGGAGAACTCAAGAATACTCATTCCAAGTATGTTATATGTGCAAAATCATTGACATTGGCAGAAGTTTCTTTCATTTTCCCCATGAAACAACATATATTTTCCAAGTATAATTTGAGGGGAAAAAAAAGGAAAAAATGTGAAATGTCCATCATAGTGAACATTTCCACACCTCACCCTTTGGTTTTAAACTTATTAAACATAAGTTTTGCTTGATAACACTATTACAAATTCAATCATCTCTATTTACTAAATAGATCAGTGAATTCATTGCATCCCCACTAAATCCCATACACTAGAATCAATGTAATGTAATGAGTCCCTATTCATAAACTCATTGCATCCCTATTCATTAGACCAATAAACCAATAAATTCAGTACATCACCACTTGGTTCCATCGCTTGGATTGATGAATTCACTCAAATTCACTTCATCCCCACTAGGTTCCAATCTTGTTCACTCAATCCAACGAATTCACTCTCGAAGTGAAATTTTGACATATTGAGACACATTTTGTTGTAATGTAATGTGCCCTCCAAATACACTAAAAGAATTTTGCTCATGCTAAGTATTATATATGAACAATCTATGCATTATAAGACCAAGGGGTGCACACATTTCCCAAGTCATGGGCGAACAACAAAGCGCTTATTAGGTGTAACAGGTCTCTTGTAGGTTGGCTGAGAGATGCATATACAAGTAAGGATGTCAACTTCTTCCTTAAGCCACTCTTATCATAATTCATCTGGTATAAGAGCAATTATTTGGTTATGCCATTTTAGGTTACACAAATAAATCTGGTGAGCCTAGGGGGTTGGGCAGAGAGGAGCAAATTACACCTAGCTGCTTGGACACAGATTTTGGGGGTATAAGGGGGGAGAGAGAAGCTTTGCAAGAAGAGTGACAAAAAGCAGTTCAGCAACAAATAAATAGATCTAAATTAATAATTCTGGAAGAGTGACAAATTATGGTCATGAGTCATGACTCACTGCTACTATACATGAACTGCAGTCCAATTGAACATGCAACTTCGACTTATGAATATAAACCTTTTAAAGACTTTTCACAACCACTTTTCAGTTGACAAAAACACAAATTCAGCAGAATTTGCTAACTACTTACAAATTCCACTTTCACAGTTTCTTCTCTATAGACTTGACAAAAAAATTATCAATTCAGAATTTAAGAACAAAATTGCTACTATGTACTCTGCGATCAACAAATGATAACAAGAGATTTCAAGCTCCAATCAATTTTCCCATCGTAGGAAGAGAACACGCCAACAGACAAGCTCCTTGGGGGGAAGAGAATAGCATTGTTCTTCTTCAGTCAGTCAGGCGCATAGCAGCAGCAGCAAGCATGCAAGCAAGCTTGCTTAGATGGGCAAGCAAGATGCAACGCGCGGGTAGACAACTGCGGCGGGTTGAGCCATGATGCGACGTCCCTTCGTGTGACGGAAACAGTACACAAAAGCGCCGATGGGCCACTCCACAACGGCCGCCGCTGCAAAGGCGACGAATCCCAGAGTCGGACCCAAGATCCTGCAATGGCAAGGGTTACGCACACTCCCGCACTCAAAGCACAGCGGCAGTCCAAAGGGACAGCAGGGTGGGTCTCCTGCTCCTGCCGTTGTTGCTGCCACTCTATTAGCCATCTCAATAAACAACAAGATCAAGATCTTTATCTCCCTCTCTCAGAGTTGACAATCCAACACAGACTTTCCGCAATTGGGGTAACACTATCAAAAACTAGAAGGGTTTAGTTGTAGCTTGATTGAAGAAAGATTGGGTTGCAGCAATTTGATTTCAAAAACGGAGTTCCAAATTCAGCAGCTGATGATGATGCATACAGAGAAGAAGATGGTGAATTGCATTCGAGGGTATGTTTATATAGGGGTTAGGATTTTAAGAGGGCACAAAATGCTGTGTCAGCTACAAACGTGGCAATTGGGTGTTGATGATTGAATGGGGGAATGACAGCTTCATGTGCATTTGTGGCAATAGAAACAACAAAAATGGTTACAATTCTCCCCCCTCCTGTTTTCTTACAATCGAAGTTAGAGAGTTGGGTTTAGGGTTTACTAGGGTTTTTGATGGGTGGGTGGTTATTGGACAAGAGTGCCAAGCATATGACACTTGGTATACACGTGGGTGACACTTGGGAGTTGTCTCAGCTTCTGTGTGCAGGCTCCTCTTGATTGGTCCAGTTGGTGCTACTTCTGCCAGTTGTGCACATGTTTTCTGGCTTATATCTCGGTGCAAAGATGATGTAATAAATTACGTGGCAAACTTTATAGCAAGAAACAGGAGTCCAAAAGTTTCTCTGTGTTTTGTTGTGGCCAATTTTTGCCACTTGGCGATTTTTGTTCTTTCAAAATCTTCCTTTTCTTCAAAAAAACAAAATTCAAAATTTATTCCTTCCAATATTCCTTTTTCTTCAAAAATTCAATTTTTTATTCTTTCAAATATTCTTTTTTCTAATTTCAAAAAATTATTCTCGAATAATCCTTCTCTTTAAAAAATTCAAGCAAGTATGGAAGGATTTCAATAATTTTCTACTTTCATAGCTGCTCTATAGCCAAATGTGGCTAAATATGCTTGTGGATGATTGCCAGTTGTGGCAACATTAGTCCAAAAGAACCAAAGTTGATGAGTCAGATGATAACTTGGGGGAGTCTACCTATTGTCTATTGCCAACTGTGTTGGTCACCTATTTTGGCTAATCACAGGGCCATGAAGTGTGAATTGTGGGGGGGGACATACTACACTTTCCTCAAAGAGATGGAAAATCTTCTTTTTTGGGGTAATACTTTTGTGACGTGTCTTGTCAAACCATTTCATTTTCACACTAGATCCGGTTCAGAATTGAAGGGTGACCCCTTTGCACTATTTATCCCATCCAACATACCGTGTCAATTGTTCTCCCATTCCCATCCATGTATATGAATACCTGGGCCAATTATTATGGTTGGCCAATCAAAAACACTCATTTTCTTGGCCCCATGGAGGGATTATTATTATGGTTGGCCAATCGAAAACACTCATTTTCTCAACCCCGTGTATCTTGGGCATGTTTACAAGCCAAAGTAAAAGGCCCACTTTTGATGGGGTCCAGTGTCCAAATGCCCTAGGAACCAATTTGGACTCATTTGAAGCAAATTGAATCCTTGAGTTGGAACTCTGGGGTGAAGCCACCCTTGCATCTTGGTTCTTCCAATCATGAGCTCACCTTTTTAGTTCAAACCTTTTTTTTTTTCTGGTTTGAATCAATTGATTTTCCCTCCAAAATGGTGCCATGTAAGTTTAGCCTCAAATTTGCCACTTTTTGGTCTTGAACCCTCACCTAAAGGCCCAGTGTCCAATTTATGACTCTCATCCAATAGAGAATTATTCTATTGCATTGGACCTTGAACCTTGGACACTCGTCTAAAGTGACCCTAAGTTTCACACTATTTGAAAGTTGTACTCCACCTAAAACTATGGGGAGCATGTGCCACTAGCATGAGTGTGAACAGGACTATGTAGCTGCTCCAAGTGTGAATTGGACCCTGAAGATGAAGCCCAATTTTTTAATCTTAAATTTTAAATCAATTTCTACAAACAAAGATAACTCGAAACTCAATATCTCCCCAACTTTGGGTCTAAAAATTGAAAAAATATCACCAAGAAAATCTCAGTCATCAAGAGTTGTCTTAGTATCAAGATGTTGCCCTAATTTCATTTTTAAAAAATTGTTTTGGTTTTGGTGAATATTCTTTGACAAAATTGTTCAATATTTAATAACTTTTGCATCATAGGTCTGAACATTACAAAACTACCTTGGTGCACCCTTACTCATCATGGGCTTTCACAACAGCACAAAGAGCATGGTGGGGGGCAACATGGTTTGGGAGACCCCAAGATGACAAATAAGGTGTGAATTATACAAAGGTCATGCCATGGACTTAAATGAAAGTATTTCAATTAAAAGTTCATATGCACATTGTGATGGATTAAAGTAATTGAAATGAAAAAGGAAACATGATTAAATTTATTTAATATAATGCATATAAGTTTGTCCAATACAATTTTTATGCATCTTTTGATAGTTGCTTCTAATCTAATTAGTCCATGTACATGTTGTCTAGTAGTGAATATTTATTAGAAAATTATCATTTAAAAAATCAAAGATCATGAAATATATTACAAAGATATTTGTTACGAAATTTGTCATAAAATATCATCCCAAATATTAAATTATAAAATTCTTGAACATATTGATAACTTTTAATTAATTCCCATTAATTTCCAAATAGTGTGCTTTTAAGAACTTCCATATTTTCAACAATTAACTATTTCAAGAATGAAACATATTGAAAATCTTTAAACCAAAAAATCATCAAACTTCACAAAAATTTTCACCATAATAATACACCAAAAAATCATCAATCTCCACCAAAATTGTCACCAAAATAATGCTCCAAAATTCACAAAATTGAAACAAAATTGTCACCATAATTATGTACCAAATTCATCACCAAAGTAATACACCAAAAATCACCAAATGTGTGAAAGCCAAAATGAGTTCACAAATTTCAAAAAAGTCCAAAGATTTGGACATCCAAAAATAGAGTGATTGTGGGTTTCACTTCACCCCATAAATACAGGTTAGAAGACTATAACTTCAGGCAAAGGACATGAGTTTAAAGTGGTGCCCACTACAAACACTTCAAAACAATCTCATCCCTCTTGCCCCTTCCCTCCCTGATAAGGGGCAAGTTACTTCTAGACCCATATGACACATTTCCTTCATGTACTTGCCTTAAGGTATGTTACAACAAAAATCTCTCTTCACATTTCAACTTTGTGAACATATCACAATGTTGAAACATTACCTAATTCCATCCATAAAGGGCAAGCTATCGATTGCTCATTAATCTAGTGCATAGTCCTTGATTAAAGGCATAGCTGTCTACCTTCTTTGCTACCTTCTTTAATAGATAGATAACATGCACAAGCCACCTTGCTAATGTGGGTTGAGAGCATTGTATCCTTGGTATGTGTACACATGTCTTTGCATGTCCATGAATATATATTAATTTAAATTAAATTTGACATTGACATAAATAACGATGAATTATTGAAAACCATATGAAAACATAAGGAAAAATAAAAGTTGATTTGTCACTGGTAGTGCGCAGCAGTGCAGAGCTCAAATTGTGATGAATAGGGTTTTAGGTTGGGAGACTGAAAGGCCATGAAGTAGTCTAAAATGGGAAAATCCCAGAATCTGAAAGGTTACTTGCTTACAGGACTAGGCCACACAAGATTGGAAGACATTCAATTCTTGTGTTCAAAGGGTGGCTTGAAGTATCCCTTGGAGAGATTTGAAATCTCATCTTTCATGTCACAAAATAAACTCACCAGTAATGCAAGAATCCAGGCCCACCACATACACATTTGTGTGTATGTTTTGTTAGTGCTATATTGTTAGTTTTGATATTGCTCCGTGCTGATTTGATTGCACATGACAACTTCCACATGTGAGATCAACACACCACTACTTCTGCTACAACAACCACTAAAGCCATTTTGGTTGTAAGGGAACAGAAACAACTTCAAACAAATTCAGAGAAACCATCCTTTTAGTCCTTTTATCTCTGGCTTCATACTTCCCTGTCGCAAAATGACCTGGAAGACTCAACCATGAACGGATGCTCATTTCATGTCAAGATATAGTAGCAATTTACATTAATGCAGCTCAACAATGTGCTATTGCAAGGCCTTGTATAGACATAGAATTGTGGGGAGAGAAAATAAGCCTGAAGATTGGACCTTATTGAATGGCATTATGAACCACATCCAGGAGAGGCTTTTAACATCTAATAGGGGGTTTTAATCCTGCAATGGCAGCTAATGGAAGGAAGCATTAATTCCTCTAAAAAGAGTTTTCAACTTTCACTTGCGTGGAGAATCCTCCACCCATGACTCTACAGCTTTCAGGTGAAAAAAAATGAACAGAGGACTACATAATTTTTTACAACCAAAACTGTGACTCATAAATAATGGAGACAACACAGAGAACAAGAGGAAGGGCCAGTTGTTGGAAAGGGTTAGTGTTGAATTTTTTTAGGGCTGTGATGATGATGAAAAAGAAGGGAAAGCATGAACCTTTTGGTAATTCAATTGCCTCAGGCTTGGGAACCGATTAAGAAGAGAATTCGGAATAAAATCATGCCGTGTCAGAAGCCCAAGTATGGGTTGCCCCTGCAAACCCCTCCCCCAAAAATGAAACTGTTAGCACATGGTTTCTGAGGGATTAATAAACCTGGACTATTGGCATGTTAGAAATTTCCACACTTGCAATATCGCAATTCTCAGCTTATCCCCAAAAATAAAATTTAAATCCACAACCCAAAAGCCCCCACAGCCAGATATGTGAAAAGAGGAAGAAGGGGTGGGGAACATTGAACTGGAACAAATGTTGTCCAAGCAGTCAACCCAAAAGCCCTAACCCTAAAAAACATAACCAGGTCAACGTAAAAGTACTAAACTTTCCAAATGTATATACCTCTGAAGATGACTTTGGCATAACACACAGATGGCGGAGACCAAGCTGTCGAAACAAAGTGTAAGCTTTAGCAAGTGACATGGTTTCCAGCACAGTGTAGGGTGAAGTATTTGTCACTGGATGCAAGTCCAAAAACATTTCTTCCTCTGCAACGTCCAAGTCAATATCATTTATTTTCACCCCTTTCCCTGATCCTGGCTTGGCAAATTCAGTGGATGAAAAAGATCCACCCTGTTTCAAACCTCCCCTTTCTCTCCTTTCCGTGAATTGCTTTTTCCTCAGCAACACCAACAGATGTGATCTGAGGACGAGGCCACAAAAGACAGGACACTCATCATTTTGTCCATCGAAATTGTCATCTATAACAGGAAATGCATTATGTTTGGTGGAACGAAGCACATCCAGAATTGTACCAACACGCTCGATCGCTGAAAACCACACCAAAGGTCTCGTAATCCCATCACGAGCTGTTAAGTGGCTCATAAAGGGCAACGGGTGGGCTTCTAAGAATGGGATTTCTTTAATTTTGACATGCAAGTGGTAAACTGCATCATTGAACCCATCCCCAACTGTCTTGGATATCAACAACACAAGCATAATAAGAGGCAGTAGTGACAAATTGTTGGTTAACTCGAGGATTATAATGCAAAGAGAGACAGTCATCCGCATAGAACCCCCAAGAAATGAGGCTGCTCCTAAAAGGGCGTAAACACCTTCATCCATTGGACCTGTTCCATATATCTGTTTCATCATCATGCCCATTATCCGTCCATAAGTTGCTCCACATAAAATTGCAGGGACAAACAGCCCTGAAGGTACAGCAATTCCGTATGTTAATAACGCAAGGGAGTAAGCAGTCACAAGATATATGACTAGTGATGAGAATTCAAACTCCCCATTTGTTCCCTTGCTAAATAAGTTCCGAATAGTGTCATCATTGGTGTTGAAAAAAAGGCCCGCAAGATCATTGTACGTGTTTGCAGGGCAGTGAAATGATTTGAAGTTGCGAGTAAGGTCATATGTTGGGCACTTTGTTTCACTGGGGATTCCAACAGTCATAGGACACGGCCGACATCTTGCCATCCATGGTAAACCAAAGCTGCACACAGATGTGATGAAAGCCACAATGACTGCTTGTGCAATTTTGGCAAACTTTCCTTTCCTGCAACACAAAAAACCCACCATTCATAAACATGCTCGCAACTTTTAAATGCTTGATAGTGTGCTTGAACCCATCAAGTTTTTAACAAATGGAGTTACTTACTTCTTGAGCCAGCCATTGCTCCACATGATAATTTTGCCATTAGTTTGGTTGAAAAGGCTTCCCAACACACCACCCACCACTCCCAGTATTGCTACTGGCAAAAGCTCCTGGAGCCCGTAATTGTCTGGCTTTCCACTGATGTCGAAAATGATCAAACCTCCTTCTCCTGACAAACCACAATGTCCGTGCTCGCACCATACAATTCCTGTGCGCATAATGACAGCCACCACAGCTGTTGTGAAAAATGCTCTCCATAACAGTGGGCCACGCCACCTGTCACCACAAACACTCCATGTACTACCTTGTTTGCATGAGCCCTTCAATGTAGTACCATTCTGTGCAACATGGCTCATATAGTAATGAGATTTGAATATAAGATTTTCTGAGTCCTCAAGAATTAGGGTTTAGGGTTTTATGGTGCACATTACATCCACTTATTGGGTGATTATCTGTTTCACATTGCTCAATTGTAACTGGAGCTCTGGAAGCACCTTCAAACTTAAGACTCAAGAACAGTATGTGGCTGGCTACAAGAGGTCAGATTATTGTACCAAGATGTAACTTCTTCCAATGCAAAGAGAACCCCACCAACAGGTGCACGAAAGGCAGCAGCAACTCCAGCTGCTGCCCCACAGGTTACGAGATCACGACGGTCTCTGTCATTCTTCAGATACCGCAACCACTTCCATGTCATACCATATCGGACTGAACCCCCCTGACCTAGCAACGATGCAATGCAAGCACCAACATGCACCAATGGGCCTTCCTTCCCCACTATCAGTCCTCCTGCCACTGAACCTATGCTCCCAAGTATCTGCATTTTCCAGCAAATGAAATTCAGGGAAAGTCAGCATACTCTTCTCACCTCCCAACCAAACCTTCATGTAATCTGCATTGCTATGGATGGAGAACAGTTGAGTTTTGCATTCTAAATTCCAGCATCTAAGCTCCTGCACTACAGCATTTGGAGTTCACAGAAGCATTAGTTTCTAAATTAAGCTTCTGTTCACATTGATTACACTGTCACAATTATGGCTGCTGGGGATATCAAGATCATAGAGATTTCGGATCTGATAACAGGAAATGAACAAAGAAGCCAAAAATACTGTAGATTCTGAAAAGACATTCTCTCACCTTCACAACTAGTGTGTTGAGTGAAAACACATGGGGTGTATCGACACCATTCAGGTATGCCTTAACTTCTGGGATCCCAGAACCTGCTGCTGAGGGACCAATGTACACACAAAGCATCGCTGCCAACATGACCAACAGCATATTTGCTCCCGCATACACAAGAAATGCCAACACAAACCTGCATTTTTTTGCAAACCCAAAATGTTCTTCATACCTCAACAATCACAAAGAACAGAGACAATGTAGAAAAACGCAAAAAAGATCTGAGGCAATGCAGAAAAGACTCGGACAATGCAGAAAGGATTGAGACAATGCAGAAGAAATTAAGACAATGCAGATGGCAAACACTATTGAAACTCATTTTTTCAGCTTTTCTAACAAGCAAGGGAAACCCTAAAATACCAATTCTGGAGGAAACTGAAGCAGGAAAAAAAAAACAACAGGGATTCTTCTGAAGGGTTAAGAATATGATTGAGAACCTGTCTGAGTTCATGAGGTTCACAGAATGAACAAATTTCAAGCCCGCGATGTTCTCAACAGCCAGGTTGTTACCAAAGGCAACGAGGCCCGTGAGTACACCTACAAGAAACACAAATGTCCATTTGACTGCGACATATTGCAAAATCTCAACACGTTTTCTTGACCTCCAATCCTGTCTGAACAGATCATTCTCTATCAACCTGCATCAATCAACACAGAAAAGACACGGTGTTTTTAGAGAGAGTTTTAGTTTCTGCATTTTTGAAAAAGCATGAGACAGGTTCACGGATCATCATCATCATCATCAGCTGTTGCTGCAAAGACAAACAAGATGATGAGAGATATGGCAATCTTCTTCATCAATCCAAGAAAGAAAAAAAAACCCCATTTCTCCATTTCTTCATTCTGAAAGAACGAAGATGATGATGATGATGATGATGATAGAGAATGATCTCTTCATCTTCAATGGACACCCAACAGAGCTTAACGATGGGGGAGGCTTTTGGAGCTAAGTACTCATAGTCAAGGCTTTCAATGGGTGAGACTTTGGCTCCAATCATAGCCAGATGGTTGGTGTTGCCATTGCCATTAGCAACTGCTCTCTCCTTGTCGCCGATCAGGGGCTCGTACAAGTCCAGCTGAGGAGGACGCTCCGCAGTCTCAATATCCCCGTTATTCTCGTCCATTTTTTTAAAAAAATTGGTTTCCTTTCCTATTTCACAAGAACAAGACAACCCACTTCTTCTATACCTCAAAATTCCACACTACATACCCACACCCACTTGTTGATCTGGAGACAAAGACGAATGTGAGAACAAAACTGTTCCTTGCTCAAGACTTCAGCTTCCATCCGAAAAACCAAAAAACTTAAATTAAGAACTCCCTCTGTCTGTCTGTGTGTGTGTGTGTGTGTGTGTGTGTGTGTGTGTGTGCGTGCGTGTGTGCGCCTCTCCCTCTCTCAGATCCTGATGGTAGTAGTACAATCATTAAGTGCGTCTACTTGTGAGCAGTACAGTAGGAACAAAAGCCCTCTCACAACCAAAACTGTCAAATATTCCACAAGCAAATGCGCTCTGCGATGAGAGAGCGAGCGAGCGAGCGTCGCACGGAACTACGGACGACAGTGTTGAATTTCTACACTCCATTTCGCTTCCTGCGAAGGAAGGGAAGAAAAGCGCCTCGCCGAGGAGGGACGCGAGGGAAGAGGGGAGCAAGGGAGGTAGGTAGAGGAGGTAGGAGAGGAGGAGGATGGTAGGTACCTACCTACCTACCTACCTATTTGGGTGGTAGGTACCTATTTCATCACTAGGTACCTACCACAAATCTTTCCTGAATAATTGGTAGTCTGGTCTAGACTATAAGGAAATACAAAAAGAGTTGAGTTGGTCTCTTGTGGCCTAGACAAATGCATTTGTCATATCCAATAAAGTCTTATAAAAGTTCAACTAGTGGGCCCTTGAGACACTACCTTAGGACTTCACACTTTGTGGGCCCTTGAGAACACTACCTCAGGACTTCACACTTTGTGGGCCCTTGAGACACTACTTTAGGATTTCACACTTTGTGTGGGCCTTTGAGAACACTACCTTAGGACTTCACACTTTGTGTGGGCCCTTGAGAACACTACCTTAGGAATTCACACTTTGTGTGGGCCCTTGAGAACACTACTTTAGAACTTCACACTTTGTGTGGGCCCTTGAGAACACTACCTTAGGACATCACACTTTGTGGGCCCTCCGGACACTCGTTCCTACACCTTAGGACTTCAAACTTGTGGGCCCTTTGAACACTAGTCCCTACACCTTGGACTTCACACTTGTGGGCCCTCAAGATACTAGTCCCTATGCCTTAGGGTCTTAGGACTTGACACTTGTAAAAGCTTACAACCTAGACCTTCGTGTCCTTAAGCCTTAGGACTTGACACTTGTAAAAGGTTAGGACTTAAACCTTTGTGTCCCTACACCTTAGGACTTTGACACCTATAAAAGTCCAAGACCTCAAGATTCAAAGGCCTCATACATGAGGATTTGAAAGGCTATAATTCAATGCATGTGGACTTGTCTAAGACATTAGGACTCATGAAACTAAGGCATGAAAGATTAAGAGCCTACAACATGAAGGCAAGCTTAAGGGTAGAGACATGATGGTTT
>Ga0209208_10007440_pt1 | contig 14831 bp, 10 predicted proteins | sample S1TSphfallax_3_FD_187694 | JGI IMG/M metagenome (GOLD analysis project Ga0209208, IMG submission 187694) | Host-associated microbial communities from peat moss isolated from Minnesota, USA - S1T2_Fd - Sphagnum fallax MG (SPAdes) (version 2) | ecosystem: Host-associated > Plants > Peat moss >...
TTGAAGGTTATGCAAGGGTTTGTGGGTATAGTGCATGATAATAAGGAACACAGAGCTTGCAACTGCTCAAGAAAAGTTTGAAGAAGTTGAAAAGCAGTATAAGGAAGTACATGCCCGCTGCTCCCCACACTCTCTCTTGGACAAACTTCAAGGTATTATCTATGCCTTCTTTTACCTTATTCCCACATGTACACTGAGTGGTAGCATAATGACCAATGCTTGAATTTGATTTTCAAATAGAGAAAGAGAGGGAGGATTCATGTGAAGTTACCTGACAATCCGGTATTTGTTTGCATTTTTTCAGGTGCTGCAAATGATGCTGATAATGAATCAGAAAACCTGCATCAGAAATTGCTGTCTGGAGAAATAGAGTTGGGTGAGTTCATTCAGAAATATCGTAAACAGCGTATTCTCTTCCACAGGCGAACCCTCATACGCATGGCAGCTCTGACATCATTGACCACGCCAGGCTAGTCTTTGTTTACATGGTCTGCTGGTGCATTGTGTACCTGCATGCTTAGTTGTACATTTGATGTATTGACTGACCCATAGGGTAAGACCCTGGATATCTTGTGCATGACCTTCCAGTCCAAATGTCCTTGTCCTGGAAAAGAATACAGTTACTGTAGGGAGGTCAGTAGAGATCGTCAGGTTTCTGGGCACCCACCATGCCCATATTTGTGGTCATTTCCTTAGTTTCGCAGGGAAGGAAATTTTTATCTTCTTCCTTTTTTCTCTGTATCCATCAATAATTGCCATGGAAATAGATTCATTGCAGTCAGATTTGGCTATATTTTTAAGGTTGCATATGCAAGCTGTTTGCTACTCAATTGTTTTCTCTGAAGACAGAACTGCACAGAGACACATTGTGGAGAGCTGGAACAGAATGGGATTGGTTATTGATGGCCAAATTGTGTTGATATTGTGTCCAAATCTCCATTTAGTGGAACTTGATTTTGCCTTTGCCAGGATCAGCTGCTACATTGGGCAGCAGCTCAAACTTTGTGTAGACTGCAAGGTTACATTGAACAGGAGCCTTGTCCTTGCATAACTTCCACCGTCAAGCTTATTTTGTGAATTTATATTGTTGCAATGGGAGGATATGTAACGTTCCACAAGGCTGCGAAGTCATAATAGACTCAGGGCTTTAGTATCAAAGAAATTTTGCAATCTTTTTCACTTGCTCTTGCTCTTAGAGGAGTGCTGCATTTGATGAAACTGATGAAATGTATGTGGTATGTTCCACCAGTTCAGATGGGCAAATATGTACATAACAGTGACCATATTTGGGTGCCCCATACATTCTCTTGTTAAGATTAAAAGATGGGGAGATTATTATCTCCTTTTTGACTCATTTGTGGGTATCTCTCTTTTGGAAGTGGAGAACATACTATAGACATCAAAATTATGCTGAGAGTTTTGTGGTCCCTTGATTTCCATATGGCTGAAATAGCATTGAACGTCAGGCCTAATGTCTCAACTTAGTTTCAGTTAGGTGTCCCAAAAAAATAAACAAAAACACAAGTATTGTGCCAACCAGTATGAGGAAGATCATGCAAGGGTGAGCATGCAAGTAAAGTATGAAAATAGCTTCATGTTGACAAGAGCAACGTGACAAAGTTTCTTCACTCAATCGCAGCACCTTACTCCACTGCATTCAAATGTTGGGCCAAATGTGAAGTTTAATTACATTTTTTTAAACTCTGATTCAATGTAAGTTCGAATTCCTTTACTCAATTGCAAAAGATTATCTGCACTAATTATATTTCTCTGAATTGCAGGGTACATGAATGTCCAGTGAACTAATCATTTGTAAATGTGTAGGTGCAAAAAGAAATCCAATGAATTAATAACTTCTAAATGTGTAGGGCCCATAACATTTGTTCTTACAATTCAATTCATGTCCTCCGTTGATCCTCCAGAACATCCAAAATAGGATGGTCCACCTATTTTTGAGAACACCCTATCCAATGTTTGAGAACTACTGGAAACACACTAACTTTCCGAAGGAATTGCGGATAATTTTAGTAATTTCTTCTTAATGATTATGCCAGAATATTACGAGAAATTATTAAATATACAACAACAAATCATTAAACTAGATAGGCTATCACGATATTTTACTTCAATGATGGTGATTCATTGGAACTGGTAAGATAGCTTTAGGTTCCATAAGTCTAATTCCAAAGTGAAATCTGTCAAACCAATTCTTAGTTAAAGAGGAATGGAAAGTTCTCTTTTTGCATTTGTGTTTTTTCAAAGGTTTTTTTTTATTAATAACAAATCACAGGCTAATTTTTTTCCTTTCATGTCAATTTGCATCCCATTTCTCTCCTGTTGAATTTAGTCAAATTCAATTTATTTGACTTAAATTTAAGAATTTGAATTCAAATCAAGTTGCATGCAACATCACTCAATATTTTCATTTGAATGAAACTTAATTGTCACAAAACAAATTTATTTGGCTATCTTTTCAATGGGTGCATATGCATGCTCTTCACTACTCTATCACTTTCTCTGAAGACAGAACTACATAGACACACACAATCCTGCGGAGAGCTGGAACAAAATGCAATTAGCTATTGATGGCCAAAATGTCTTGAAGTTGTGTCCAAATCTCTATTTAGTGGAACCTGATTTTGCCTTTGCCAGGAGTTCCATCATAATCAGCAACATTGTGCAGCAGCTCAAATATTTGTGTAGGCTGCAAGGTTACAGCTCACAGGAGCATAGTCCTTGCATAACTACTGACACCTTCAAGCTTATTTCCTGAAATTATGTGGTTGCAATGGAAAGAATGTCAAGTAACATCCCCAAGGTTACCATTGCAAGTTGTAACAAACCTAGGGCTTTGATGTCAAAGAAATTTTGCATTCTTTTTCACTTGCTCTTGCTCTTAGGGGACTGTTGCATTTGATGAAATGAATCTAGTGTGTTTCACAGGTTCAAATGTGCATATATGTAGATATGGGTGACCACATGTGGGTGCCCATCCATTCTTTTGATCAAGATTCATAGATGGGGATTTTATCTGGGTATACAACAGTCATGTTGACAGCCTAAAGAAAACCATGCTCTTTCTACAACCAAATTCAACTTCTTCTAACATATCTAAAGTAAACTTTCACTGAACATCACATATCTGAAGTGTAGATGCACATATGAAAGATTCATCATGTTTTTGGGTGTTAATGGTACCAGGAACATTGTCCATCATGCTTCCCACTTCCATCAGGAAACAGATTTCACACTAAGAGCAATACTATTCTTCATTTGAAGCTCAAAGGTTCACAATGTGCAGCTGCCTACTACATACCTTGCAAAAAATCAAGAGAGGATTCACGAAGCTTGGAACATTGTCAGCTTGAGTTGTCTTTCAAGTTTACAAAAGCTCGGAGGAGATTAGGGCCGATTGTTTGAGACAGAGCTCCTGTGTCTGAGAGTTCCAATGTTTTATCCTTGACTGTACTTTGCAGCCTCTTCACTTTGTCCTCCAATCTCTGCTGCTCTGAACCCCGCAACCACAGAGCTCCTTTCAAACACAGCCCCAAAATGGTGTGCTAAAAATAGATTGAATCACAATCAGATCCTCGCTCTGGCCATTCTCACATAGATTGAATTGTAATCAGATCCTTGCTCTGGCCACTCTTAAATAAATTGAATTGCAATTGGATCCTCACTCAGGTCACTCTCAGCTTTCAATAAAATACAAAGAATCTGACAAGCAAATTGTCAAGCTCTCAACAGGAACTGGGAAATTGGAAGCAGAAGGGATTTTCCCAAGAAGAAAGGAAACAACAAACAAGCAGACAAAAGAGACCATGAAGAAGAAGAATCTTCTCACTCAGATCATTCTCAGCTTTCAATAAAAGACAAAGAATCTGACAAGCAGATTGTCAAGCTCTCAACAGGAATTGGGAAATTGGAAGCAGAAGGGATTTTCCCAAGAAGAAAGGAAACAAGCAGACAAAAGAGACCATGAAGAAGAAGAAACCAACCTTGCTCTAATTCACAATGTACACTGTGGAATGGAAGCCGAATCAACATGTCAGTGCCTGAGCTCATCATCCAGACACGGGAAGATCCATCATGATCTCCACAAGTTCGACATCTTGTTTCCTGCGAAGAAGAAGAATCAATCCCTGAAGAATCTCCTCCTCCTTCTCCTCCTCCTCCTACAGTTTTTCCTGAGACAGAAACACTAGAACGTGACGTCCGAGCCTGCTTCCTCAATGCTGTCAGTGCTTCCCGGTTGCCATTCCGGGCCTTGTCACACTCCACCAGCTGCTCTCTCGCTCATCACACATGCATGCAAAACCGCTTGATGAATTTACATAGCAGCAGCCGATTGTACTTGCTTTCCACACAAACTTGTTTCCATACTCTATAGACATCTTAAGCAAGAAGTGGTCTGAAGACAATTCTGAAGAGAACTCTCTGATCTCGGGTCATACCTGCTGGCGGGCAAGAAAAAGCTCTTCAGCGACATGTTCAACCTCCGCCAATTTCTTCTGCAAGAGCTGCACTCCATCCATTTCTGAAAACGCTTGTTGCAGCAGTCAGTGATGTGCACAGCAAGAAGAACAAGCATGCTCTCTATTGCTACCTGTCTCCTCCTGGCGTCATCTTTTGATGGGTGTAAGCGTTGTAGTACTTAGGGTTTAAGTCTCCTGCCTCTATAAGCGTCAGGCACTACTGTTTCCAGCGTTTTGTGAGCTTATTGCTACTGTCTCGGATCATGAACCCTATTGTATGCACTCCGTCCATTTCTGAAAACACTTGCTGCAGTCATTCGTGTGCACGGCAAGAAGAACAAGCATGCTCTCTGTTGCCATCTGTCTCCTGGCATCATTTCTTGATGGCTGTGTAAGCGTTGGACTACTTAGGGTTTAAACCCCGTGCCTCTCTCAGCGTCAGACACTACTGTTTCCAGGGTTTTGTGAGCTTTTTGCTACTGTCTCAGATCATGAACCCTGTGTGCAGGAATCACAAAAGGCAAGCATTATTATAGGTTTGGGATTTCCCAGGATTTCCTCTTTCTACTGGTGTGGGGTTTGGATCCAGGGGTTTCTTCTGCAGCTGAAGGAGTGAGGGGAGGACTGAAGTTTCATATATAGGCGTAGCGCACCGTTTGTGTGTGTATCGTCTATCTGTGTGGGCAGGGAGAGCAGGGCAGAAGGATCGAAACAGAGAGAGAGAGAGAGAAACACACACACACGTACACAGTGATGTTTGCAACGGCAGTGAGGCTGTTGGCTAGAAAATCAGCTGGACCCAAGCCAGTGAAACTGTCGGAGCTTGGAGATGGGGTGCAACCTGCTATGGACAATCTCTTCAACATCTTGAAAGAGCATGGACCTCTTACTGTTCAAGACTGCTGGAAACACGCTTCTCAGGTATGCTCTCCCCTTCCCCCCGTCTCATGAACATCACTATCAGATACAAAAACCGAGTCTGGCTGGTTTGTGTCCTAACTCTCTAGCCCCTCCTTATGAAAAGAATCTATAGAGGTGCAGCAATCTTTGATGATTGCAGCTGCTGGAAGCAAATTCTCTCCCTATTTCTTCCATTTGTCATAATGGCGGAAGCTTTGTCAAATAATTGGAAAGATGGGTGGGAGAGAAATCAGTTAGAGAATGCAGGTTTCAGGAGCAAGAGACACATGAAACTGATACTGCGATGGATGAGGGAGAATCGACGAGTTAGAAAGGAGTGCAACTCCATTGGTGAGCATCCTGATGAGAAGCAGTTTGTGTTCTCTGTGGAGCCACCCAAGATTGAGAGGAAGAATCCCAGCACTCCACCAGAACACACAACAACAGCAACAACAGCTTCCTCCAAATGACAGAAATTGAGAAAGGGTATGTATGGTGCCCGGTTTTAGTGTCCTGTTCCTCAATTCATATCATATGTTTCCCTGCAGGCATCATCACACGATAGCCTTTGTGTTGCAAGCTTAGTTACAAGACCGAATTGTGTAGTATTGTTATTTTGTCATTATGTTAATTTTTGCAACTCAAGCTTCTTAGCCTCTCTAGAGCTTCTTAGCAAACCACATGATGCTTGGTGTGTGATGACACAGGTTTTGATTATTGGCTGACAACATCTCCATTCATATGGTATTTCTCTCCAGGCATCACACCATTGTGTAGTTGTGTTTTATATGCTCAGTTGTGATAAGATTTGTATAGTGTTGTCCTTATCGGTCTGTGAATTTTAGGACTAGAGCTTCTTCTTGGTCTCTCTGGAACTTCATAGCAAACTCCATGATGCTTGGTTTTTGGCAACAGACATTTTCACGATTGGCTGACAAAATCACCATTCATTTGGTATTCTCTTCAGGCATCACACTGTAGCTTTGTGTTGGAGCTTCACTTATGAGACCAGTTGTATAGCATTGTTGTTGGTCTGCGAATTGCAGGGCTGGAGCTTGTTGGTCTCTCTCTGGAGCTGCTTCTTAGCAAACTGCATGATGCTTGGCCTGTGGTGGGTTGTGACACAGGTTTTCATTATTGGCTGATAACTTGCTGCATCTCAAGTCTCTCATTTGTACGAAGTGTGCTCATAGAATGAAAGATTTTCTTCTTGGCAATACTGGAACTTTTTACTTGGATTGTGGCTTAAGTTTTGTTCTTGGCCTTCTGACCAGATCTGTGAGGGTTCATAATTGGGTAGTGTTTCTAAAGTGTATTGGAAGTGTGGGCTCTGTTTTTTTTCCTCTTCATGGTTGTCATCCTTACCACACCTGAGCTGCAAACTGGAATGTGAGGTTTGGTAAGTATGACAGAATTGCAAAGGATTAAGTTAGGCTGAGTAGACAATCTTGTGTCAGAACACTTTGGACTCATATGCTGTGCATTGATCCTTGCACCCAAGAGATCAAGGTGATTTTTGAGGAGTGGATATAAGGAATGAGCTTAGTTGGTGTTGAGTTTATTTGACACATTGGTTTGAAAGATGGGGAGAAATTTGGATTGAGTTTTTAGGGTTTTCAATAATTCTATGAAAATTGTCATTCAAAATGTGCTTGGAAAGACAATCAAGAGCCTCGATTAGTCAAACATTGCCCCATTCCACATAAGTAACATAGTCTTCAGGAAAATTGCATCCAACTGTCATTGATGGATTTTACCACAGATTGTGTTTTGCTCCCTAGCTAGCAGAGTCATGTATCACAAACTTCATCTGAATATCTATATTTCATTTCTTAAAATATCATGCACTATGTATTCCTGAATGTTGGTGGAAAGGTTCAAACCAAGTTTAGTTATTGTAGCAAATAGGGGGCTTATATTGGCAGCTAAATTGAAAGGAGGAAATTCCTTCTGATGTCTGCACACTTATGATTATGATACCATGACAATCCACCTGACAAAAGTAGAGTAACACTTATGCACAGGATGGATATTGTGATGCCTTTCTAGTTTGCATTAAGTAGAATGAGTCTTCTTCAATTTTACCAAGGGCTTCCAAGTGTTGAGCAATTGTCATTAATTTTAATTGTCTCAATATCCACTCATTTTCCAAAATAACTCCTTACATAAGGCGAAAGAGGCACCTGACGTAAGTGCTACAAATGTTAGAGGCATGAAACCAAAACTCAAACTCCAGGGAGGCAATAGCATGGCCACCTTTTCAGTGGTACCACATCTGATAACGTTGTTGAACTGTGTTAGAATACCACTAGACATGCTACTGTAAACAAATGGACTTGATATAGGGATTGACAAAACAGATTACTGGCATCACCAGTAATCCATGCAAGAACATGCACCGTCTTCAAAGTGATGAAAGTGATTGGCATCCCTCACCATGATTGCTCTCCCAACTATTTTTGAGATGAACTTTGTGGAATTGTGTCAATCTTTACAAACCCGCAAATCTTTTTTATTTGGAGAGGACTACCAGGAGCTGTGTTGATGAGCCCAAATGCAATAGCCAGTTTCAAGCTATTGTGACACAAATGAAATGCCTTTTCTTCTTCCTCCACATCATGCAGAACAAATTTTGCACAAGGCATGTACCCACATCATGCATGAGCCCTGACAATATCTGCAATTCTGCATGAATTTCAATAATCTGGGGGTGGTCTTCATCCTCTACTACAAACATACGCACCTCATTATTCACTTCAATCCAAGTGCGACCCAGCTGTTTCTTCACACCTTTTTCATTTCCCTGCCATTCAACATTCTCACAGAGATGCCTTGTTGCCAACAGTAGCAGACATGTTTGACAGCAACACATAACCAGGAGCATTGTCAGGCTCCATTTCAAGAATTTGTTTGGAAACACATTCTGCCATTTCCACATTACCATAAATTCTACAAGTGCCAAGCAAAGCTGTCCATGTATCCACATGTGGTTTACAGGGCATTGCCATGATCATGTTCTCTGCCTCCTATAAATGGCCAGCACAGCCAAGAAGGTCAACCATACAGGTGTAATGTTCCAATTTTGCAGAAACCATATAGTCTGTGACCATTGAAGCATAACAGTACCTGCCTTCATCCACCAGACCTGCATGACTACAAGCTGACAGAAGACAAATAAAAGTGATATCATCTGGTTGTACGACTTCTTCACACATCTATTCAAAATGTTTAAGAGCTTCCTCACCATGCCCCTGCATGGCACATCCTCTAAGTATGGCATTCCAAGTGACCACATTTTGCGATGACATCTTGTTGAACACTCTCCAAGGATCCTCAATGCTCCCACACCTTGCATACATCTCCACCAAGCTACTCCCCACAATGACATCAGACTCCAAACCACTTTGAATGATCTGCTGATGAACACACCTGCCCTCTTCAATCACAACCATGCTGGCGCATGCTTTCAACACCCCCCACAAAAGTAAAAGAGTTTGGTCGCACACCTTCCTCTTGCATTTGTTGAAATATGGCGATTTTTTTATAAAAATTATTGAAATATGGCTATTGAAAATCTCAAAAGCTCTTGATTTTAGCACTTTTAATTTTTTAATATAGCCAGCTAAAAAATGGGCTTTTCTTCCAGATTGAACGTCATCAATCCACTTGCAATGGCCCTAAAACTCTCCAAAACCCTAAAAAGGGTGGCTCACACCAGGAATGTGTTCCTACTGTTTGGTAGGGGGTAGCCCCAAATTTGAAGGCTTCAATGCCCTCTAATTAGAAGATATGTATCTTTTGATGAATTTTTAACCCCTTTCACAACAATTTTACCTATATCAAAAGCCTTAGCTAAAACATTGGTGCAATGTATTCATCCAAAAATATGATTTCAAATCCATCTTTTTGATTCAAAAGCACTCTGAAAACTTTCATAAGAACTTCAACCAGAATCAAGCAAAGGGTTATGATATATAGCAAGGTTAGATTGAGCTAATGCAAGATTAGGTGAATGTTACCCAAGCTTCAATATGAAGCTTCATTCACCCAAAAAATAAAAAGTGACTTTTCTCAATACACTAATGTATGCATCTTAATATGGCACCCATAATTAGCAAGTGAAGTACTCATTAAAAAAAGCTCAAGCCAAAATGCAATTTTGAAAGTAAGAATGAAACATTCCAATTTTTCAAATGTGAATATGAGGATCTTTGGAAACCAATGGCAACTTCAAAAGGGATTTGAATGTTGGAAGCTCTTGGGTTAAATCATAAATGAGTTTTGAGAATTAGCCCCTTTCTACCCACCTATGGGTAAAGAACAAAGATAGGCATAAAAATTCTTGGCAACCAACAAGGTGAATTAGCATGCACTCAAGGGTGTTACTTCTTTTTTTTCTTTTGAAGAAGGTGGAGGATGTTGGATTTTTTGGATTTTGTTGTTCGCAATGCGTTTGCATCAAGTTCTCACAATGTTCCCCAAATACTCAATGTTTTCCTAACATTTTCCCAATAGCACCTCACTTTATCCCATATCATGTGCCCTAAGTTCTCCTGTTGTAACCTATCTAAACAGCCAAAGAGGAAGTTATAATATATCTAGTTTTGTCCCATCCAATGCTTGATTGAAGTTTTTTGTGATGGGTCAATCAAAGACACTCATCCCAAGAGAAACCACAATTGGATTTTGAGGTCCCCACAACTAATTAATATGAATCACACTACACATATAGTACATTATACAGGAGAAGTTGATTACTTAATAAGAGTAACATATATTTATATGGATATCTAAAAGTAATGGCACAACACAAAATATTGAGGTCTGTAGTCTATAGGTAAAGATAACTTTTTTCATATTATAATTCATATTGTGACAATTTCAACATAACTATATACGGCATAGTTATATGAACATAGGAATGACCCAAAAAAAAAAAGAGAGAGCTATCAAATCCACACTATAAAGAATTGACTTTTCATGGAGAAAATATAATGGTGAATAAACTTCATTGATGAAAAATGCAATTATAGATGATATTTTCCTAGATGAACTTTCTTTTAATTAAACAAAATGGTATTTTTTTTTGGCCTTGTGTTATCCCTTTGTTGTTGTACAGTAGAAGCAATTTGGTGTACTGTAAATATACGCCATTGCCAACGAGGCCGGACCTTGTTTGCTTGCTTGCTTGCTTCACAAGTGGCTGTTAGAGCAACTCCACCGCTACAGTGTCCAGCAAATCTTAGATGAAGAGAAGTCAAAAAAACACATGCCGGCTTGCCTCAGCAAAGTGGTAGGTATGGCCCAGCAGCATTTTTGCACAGGAAGGAAGCTGAGGCTCAGCTGGCAAAGGGCACGGCAAAGTTGCTATTGGTAGTCTCCCACCTTTCGCACTCCGAGTTTCAGTTTTATGGGTGAGATTGGGAAAATGTAAATAATTAATCTTGAACGTCAGAAATGCGATTGCAGAGCCACATACTGAGCATCGGTGGAGCTGCTCTTACTGCTGTTGCTGCTTTCTGGTGGGACTAGCGTGCATCCGCGAGCAACAAGCAAACAAACAAACAAACAGAATAAAAGAGTTAGCTCCCCGAAGAGTTTCTCTTCTTTCTAGCTCCATGCGTCACCATGGCTTCTGGGTACCGTTATCATCGCGTGTCAGTTACCAGCTAATTTTTCCCAACCATGACGTTGCAGCCGCTTCTCAAGCTTTTTGTGATGGAGTAAAGAAGTCGCTGAATTCATCTTCTTTCGGCAAGCAGGTGCGCTTGCAGTCCTTCACTGCAAGAAAAGAAAGTTGAGGAGAAAAGAAAAGAGGTGATCTGCTTGCAGTTCCGAACATCGAGTTGAATTGCATTTCTGAATGATGATGCTCACATGTCTTATGAGCAAGGGAGATTGATTTGGAAGAGGAAGACGGCCCGGCGGAGAATTAGCTTGTGATCTCTCTTGTATACATCATGGAAGTGGGAAATTCGAGTAGAGATCATGATGCAGCAGAACCACAGGGGTTGACACCACTGCACAGAGCTGCAGCAGAAGGGAACGACGAGGCAGTGAAGAAGATGCTGGAGAGTGGGGAGATCGATGATCTGAACCCAGTAGACGAGTTGCGACGGACGCCTCTGCACTTGGCAGCAGGGAACAACCACACGCGAGTGCTGAAATTGCTTCTTGCAATGCAGGAGGAGCGAGGAGTGCAAGTGAATGCTAGAGCTTTATTTGGAATCACTCCGCTGTTGTTGTCTGTCAGGCGCGGATGCACAGAAGCTGTGAAGCTATTGCTGAAGAACCCATTTGTGGATTTGGAGGCTCGGACTAGTGCTGAGCGCTTCACGGTCTTTCACATGGCTGCTGACAGTGGGCGAGAAGAGATGGCGAGCTTGTTGCTAGAGAAGCTGCTGGAGAAAAGATCAGCATGCAGTTTGTCGTCTCTTCTGGGCAGTTCCAGATCCTGCTTGGATTGCCTGTCTCGGACTGCTCTCCACTATGCTGCTCGTGAAGGTCACCGAGAACTCGTCAAGTTTTTCTTGCAACCATTACTGGCAGACTTCGTCGACGCCAACGCTGGCGACAGTGACAAATTCACTCCCTTGCACTTGGCTGCTCGCAGAGGTCATGTTCGTGTAGTAGACGAGCTTCTCAAGAGCCCGAAGATCGATGTCAATCCCAGAGCAAAGAAACAGCAGTCACAGCATGCGCTGCTGCAGCTAGAGGAGGATATGGACCTGGAATTGCTGCCTCGGCCAAGGCTCGCTGATGCAGTAGCGGAGACGGTGGATGGACTAACCCCATTGCACTTAGCTGCGCGAGAAGGACACAAGCTCGTGGTAGCCCATCTCTTGATGAGGAAAGAGATAGCAGTGAACGCCAAAGACAAGCATGGGTTCACACCCTTGCACCTTGCTGCAGGAAGAGGACGAGCAGAGGTTGTCAGTTTGCTTCTAAAGAATCCACACTGCAACGTCAATGCTGAAGCTGATGATCAATCCGTCCCCTTGCATCTAGCTGCAAAGAATGGCAACATCTCCACAGTGATTGAGCTCCTCGGCTGCAAACAACACATCAATTGCAATGCCATGGATGGGAGTGGAGCTACAGCTCTGGATATTGCTGAGAAGGAAGGACATATCAATATCGTGTGGCTTCTTCTGGAGCATCCTGTGGAAGTCACTCAAGAAACTGGGACTGAGCATCTCTACAGCAAACAGTTGGAGTTGGCTTGTGAGCTAAAACACAAAGAGATCGTCAAGATGCTTCTGAGAAGGATAGCAGATGAAGTTGCTTTCCCTGGACAACAGCTGCAACTGCCACAACAAAACTCTGGTGGCAGTGGCCAGAACAAGAAGCTCTTGCTCCACTGGGCTGCAAAAATGGGTTACACCAAATTGGTACAACGAATCTCGGAATGGGATCCAGGATGGGATGTGAATCTACGAGACCATCTGAATCAAACCCCATTGCACTATGCAGCTGAGAAAGGACATTTGCAAATTGTGAAATTGCTTCTGTCACAACCACATGTGGATGTGAATGTGAAGAACTACAGAATGGAAACACCATTGCATCTTGCTGCCAAGGAAGGACACACAGATGTTGTGAAGGAATTGAGTCTGGAGACAAGCGGCCGACACTTGCAAGCTACTGAGGAGGATAAGCATGAAAGAACTCCACTCCAATTAGCTGTAGAGAATGGACACAAGGACATTGAGAAGCTTCTGCTTGAGCGTTCTGATGTGCAGGAGTACGTGAATGCTTTGTATAGAGATAGACAAGTGTATGTGGATGCGGCAAATGCCATTCTTGTCGGTGCAGCTCTCATTGCCAGTGTCACCTTTGCTGCATGGTTACAACCTCCATTGGGGTACACCACTTACTATGGCACCCAGTACATGGAGCAAGCACCTGCTCCACCACAAACATACGAAGTCTATGCTGCCATACAACAACACCCAGCTCTTCAAGTGTTTTGGATTTTCAACAGTCTTTCTTTCTTCCTCGCAATTGCAACTGTTCTGTCTGGTGCTGGTGGTGTTTTACCTACAAGACAAGGATTCATCAAAGAAGCTGTGGCAAAAGTTCGCAGAGCGCTCTTGCATACCTCCATTCTTCTGGCAAGTTCTGTCGTCTTTGTGCTCGGTGCATTTGCAACTGCGGGGTTTGTTGTGTTGCCTCCTGTTGAAAAGTATCGGCTGAACATGATCTTCACCGTATGCTTTGGTGGAACCATTTGCACTCTTTTCTTAGCTCAATTTTTACTAAATCTCTATGAGCTTTGTCCAGAGTGGTGGAGATAAAAAATCATCCTCATCCTCTTGTGGTGGACAAGAAGCAGCTTGGATTAAACAGCCTTGAGAATTTGGACAAACCCAAGCTGGAGGACAAGGGAGGCGATGACAATCACCCAATCATAGTGTAATCAAACCATGATTGCTCTGAGTCAACATCCATCAATCTTTCTCAAGAATTCCATTGAATAGTGTAACCAATCATGAATCAATGCTCCAAGACATACATTGATCTTTCTCATGAATCCAATCATAGTGTGAGATTCAACCATGATTGCTCCAAGACATACATCTATCTTTCTCATGAATCCCATCATAGTGTAAGATTCAACCATGATTGCTCCAAGATAAACATCAATCTTCCTCATGAATCAGGCTGTTGTAGTGTAATCAACTGTTGCTGGAAGCATCAGTGCATGTTTTGAATTCATCTGTGGATACTGCTAACCAGTATGATGTCATTGACTCAGAGTTTGGAGATGGTTTAGGCCTTTGGGAGGATTTGTAACTGCTTGAAATTAGTTAGAGTGCATGTTTTGAATTCATCTGTGGATACTGCTAACCAGTATGTTGTCATTGACTCAGAGTTTGGAGATGGTTTAGGCCTTTGGGAGGATTTGTAAGTGCTTGAAATTAGTTAGAGAATTTGAATCATGGATTTTCAGGTGTGGGCAAGTGTGCTATGACAGATACATTTATTTTTTAGGCCAATGGAAAGTTCCTCTTCCAACCTCGTTGAAAAGAGAACAAGGTATCTCAAAGGTGCTTACTTGTCCAAAATGTACAAGGTTGGGTGCTTAGCTCATAGCTTATTCTTTCTTCTTGGTTATTATCTTACATAGAGCATCTCCACCCATACCCCCTATTTGAAAGTGTCTTGAATTGGTGCCTGAAGAACAACAATGAAAGTGAAGAAGATTTTTTTTTTTTAAACATGTCACTGGTGCAGCAAAAGCTTGGTTTGTCAGCTTTTGTACTTTCTCTGGGGATGAACTGCAACAGACAACACCACTGTTGTTGAAGAAGGTAGCCAAATCCTTGCATGTGCAAGGATCCAAATCAGATAATGTGTTTGGAGGTTATTGCACTCTCACCAACACATAAGTCATCTACGATTTCTGCAACCAGTTATGCATAGGGTAAAGCCCCAGGGTGGGGGGCATTCACA
>Ga0209208_10007441_pt1 | contig 14828 bp, 10 predicted proteins | sample S1TSphfallax_3_FD_187694 | JGI IMG/M metagenome (GOLD analysis project Ga0209208, IMG submission 187694) | Host-associated microbial communities from peat moss isolated from Minnesota, USA - S1T2_Fd - Sphagnum fallax MG (SPAdes) (version 2) | ecosystem: Host-associated > Plants > Peat moss >...
CTTGGTGGGATGGATTGGCTACTAACCACCCAACATCTAAACATTCCAAAAATCACAAAACATCCTATGTCTATGATGGCTTTAATAGAAGTAATTTTTTTGTTGCTCCCGGTACAAAGAAAACATCATGAATTTGTTTCACTTTTCCATCATATGAAAATGGAGGTCTACATTGGGATGGTGAAAGTATTGCCATGCAAGTGAAGGAAATTTTCCAACCCTTGATCCTTCACTTGCATGGCAATACTTTCACCATCCCAATGCCCTTCATTGTTCAAATTTGCCATTAGGACAACAACATCTAACATTTTTGCCACTTTATTTGCATCATGGTCATGATCTTCCTTTTGCAATTCCTCTTGCACAGAATGAAGTTGTGGATGAACATTTTTGTGTTAATTGTTATTTCCTTCGAAGGCAAGGAACTCTCTAACCCAATGCCCAAGTTCACAACAATTGTTACAACAACTTCTATCTACATTGAAGTTTCTTTTGTCATTATATTGAGACTTCTTCATTACACCTTGATATCCTCTAGTTCCAAATTGCCGCCCTTTGAACAATAATGCTTCATTCTCTCCTGCCTTTCTAAATCTTGCCTTTCAACATTGCTTTTCAAGAAGAATTTTTCCAACCAGCTTGTTAAATGACAACATATCACCCTAGTTGATGATTGATTAAATGAAGTTTTTGTAAATGGTGGGAAGTGCATTGAATACAATGTGAACAATCATGTTTCCTTGGACAACTTCTCCAATTACAACCAACTAGTTCACAACATACTTGATAGCTTGGATGAAAACAACAATGGAACTCCCGTCCTCCATTTTCATTGAATGCAACTAGTTGAAGAGATAAATAATTATGATCATGTTTTGAATCTCGTACAAATTCTATCACATCTTCCAATAACTTGTTGGATATTCTTCATTTGCTATGTATGGTATGATCTCATCGTTAATGGACATGATTAGAATCACCACAAGAGAAAAATATAGTCATCACTATAGTAACAACATTGAATCAAAATGGGCATTAATTGAACCTATCATCAAAGATATAAGAGTTGGTAAATCCCAATCATTATCATAATAAGGATTCAATTTCCAATACAGCTTGCAGCAACAACAATCATCCATTGTTTTGAGGGATTATCATTAAATGAATTGGTTTTTATCATTAATGTTTTAAAACATGGGTTAACATATATAATATAATCATGCATTTGACCCAAAAAAAACCTATTTTTGTTAACTATTTTCCAACATGAAAATTTCTACGTGAATACATGAATATAAATACAAATGAATAGATTGAATACAATTGCAATTTGGATATCATTAATTATTCAATTTAAAAATTTACATAATTCTCATGTAATTTTACAAGCCTTGAATACAACTTCTTTACACCAACATTACATAGACATCAATCATGATCATAACATTCAAATGTTTCATATATTATGTTTTTTAAAAACAAGAATACATTTTGCATCAATAGATGTGCACAAATTTTTAAATTTGTCAAAATATTCATATATTTCAATCCATGACAGTCATGGGTTAATGATGATGTATGACATACATGTGCATTTAGATTCTTTTAATACAATAACTAATGATAGTTTAGAATATATAGTAGCAACTTTTAATATTAATACATGAAAAGCAATACATAATGTATTTATGTATAAAGCTCATTCATGTTCTATTTTTACATTCCTAAACAATCTTCAAACTATAATTCAACATTTTCCTAAACATTGTTCAATCATCATTATGGGAGATTTTGATGTTGACATTTTAAAAAACAATAACCAAGCAAAAAAAAACAAAAACTATTATATTTCATGGATAAATTCCAAGTAAAATCATAAATTAGTGAAAACACTATAAAAATTGGATCTCAATTAGACCAAATATGGGCAAATGTCCCTATAAATGAATGTCAATATAATGTAATAAAAGCAAATGGTCAGATTTTCACAAATTGATTTATATTGCATTCAAATTATCAAACACACTTCCAATGTATAACAAAAAACCATTAATGTATCCATTTATTTAAAGTGTAACATTTGTAATTATATGCATGTAAATGTCGCATTTTCCACCTAATTAATTACTCTCAAAATGTTGACACCTTGGGGCTTAAATTTGCATTTTTACATTGTTTTTCATGTGTGAAAAAAAAAATTCATAAATATCAATATAGGACAAACAAAATTTTGGATGATTTATTTATCCGCACGTACACCCATCAAACATAATAACAAAACACCTTTCATGGAAAACCCTAAACACAAAATGTGACAAAAATATATATAAAAGTTACCAAATTCTCAAACTTTAATACGAAAATGAGACTAAAAATAAAAATATTTCCATCTAAATTATATGCATTCAATATTGATGTTTGTTTCAAACATCAAAATGCCTGGTGCACATTGCTAAAAATTGTCTACATTATCTAAGTTTGGAAATTTTGGATTTTCTTAAACAATATGATTATTTATAACTTTATATTCATTTGTATGGTTAAAGGAAAGACAATGGAATTATGATTTCAATTTCGGAATATCCACAATGAATTTAAAAAAGGTTTGAAATTTTTATTTCTTAGTACAAATGTGAGAAAAATAATTTCATGGTGTTTTTCTTAAAGCCAACAAACTTTCATCCAATATAACTTAAGTTCAAAATAGAACATTAAATGTAATACCTTATTTTCAGGACAAATCATCTCTTGGTAGAGCCACTTGTTTTATTTTTCTAATCTAGTGTTAGGGCATAGGCATTATGTGATTGGTTGCTTGTTAACCATTCATTTTATGAAATTTTCATGAATGTATTGTATGAGATGTGATAGACTAGAGAATACTTTCTTGGACTTTATGTTATAATCAATATATTTAACTCAAAATATGAGCACAAGAACTTATAATCATTAAACCCTAAATAAAACTCTAGATTAGTAAGAATAAATAGGATTTAAAAAGTGAATAGCTCATTAGGCAAAGGATTTTGAAGGGGAAATAATCCATGAATTAACTATTATCATAGTACCCTAGCAATTTCAACACATGTTTCTCAAATTATTAATTAATTTTGAATTTTGAAAAATACAATATTCTTGAAGATTTAATATTTTCCTTCACAAATTGTTATTATTTGAAACGAATTTTTTTTTGAAAAATCTTAACATTTTTGAAAATAATACAATTAATGTGTAAGTTGCCAAGGTAGTAGGGTAGACCTTACAAAAGATGGAGAATTTGTTAAGGAGCAAAATTGATTTGGCCATCATCAATGTCGCACCCCTACTTTGGCCAAGTGTGGGGGTGAAGCCCAACACTTGGAAAAGTTGGGATTGGGAGTCCTCCGAGACTCCCGAATGTTTAGAGCTCGACAGCAAGGGGAAAAACACCTTGCATTGGGGTGTTCTTGGTGTCATTGGAAAGGTCTTGAAACGTAGATATCGAAAATGCCCTCGCATTGGCAATTCGGACATCTTCAGCCCAAGTTATGGGCAAAAAAAGGGCCGGGAGTCAAATTGGTAGTTTGACTCCCGACCACTAAAAGTCGGGAATCAACCTCTTCCTGACATTCGATTTGAGTGTGCGACATGGCGTTGGAAAGATCTTGACGAGGGCTACAACTTTGGTTTAGATCTCGTCGCGATCCAACTCTGCAGTCGAGAGTTATGGTGGTTCAAAGTTTCGGGAATCCCGTCGGGACAATTTCGGGACAATTTCGGGACTCCATTTCGTGAGTCCCGGGAATTTGTGCCATTTGGATGTAGCCCCCACGGGGCGTCGCAGAGTATACTATAGGGAGTATGGTGGTGGCATACTCCTGAGTCCGGGCCGTGGTGTGTCTTGTGGTCCGAAGTGCCCGTGGCTTGTCCCAACACCAAAGGGTGTCCCGGAAAGTGAACTAACCACTTGGGTGATTTGTTTTTATGTAGATTCAAGCTTGATCAACTAATACCTCTTCCTAGTCTAATCCCTGGGCTCCCAACTCGACCCTCTACCCCTTTCTAGAGTTGGAAGCCGGGAGTGCCTTCCGAGTCCCAACTTTCCGCAACTATACTTTGGTGAACCCTCAAGTGGGTTCACCCCGGGACTTGGGAGTGCATCAATCAATTTTTTTTGGGAACATTGGGCATGCCCCCAATAGAAGCACCTCTTTGGACCCCTAGTTGCAAAATAGAAACAAATGTGCTTCCCTAAGTTTCACCTTTTCAGTTTATATACATGGGAGTTGAACTTTGGGCCAATCAAAACATAGGTGTTATTGGGAACATCTTGCAGAACACATTTGGGAACACTTTGGGAACTAGGGAACCCTTTGAGAGCTTGATGGGAACATGATAGAAACACAGTTGGAACAAGGGAAAAGAAAACGAAAAATCCTCCTTCCTTATCATTTTCTTCCTTATCACTAATTTAGTCATAAGGTATCACTATTTTATGTGTATAAATATGGTTAACACATGTTCAATCAAATTTAAACTTGCTTAATTCCTCATCCAATAATAATAATCACTTCAAGAATTTTTTTTCTTTTTTTAATTTTTGGGTTTGCTTTGAACATTTTATCACTATCATTAAAATGTTCATATGGTGTTGGGATGGCAAATGTTTGTCACCAATTGAAATGGCTAATGTTAGAAGAAAGTATTGAGACAAATATTGTTGCCTATAGTTAGTTTCCACATTGACAAAATGAATAATTATTTTTTTTCAAAAATTGAATTCACTTTTTTTTTTTCATCATCTATTATAATATTGTGATATAAGTAGTGAAATTATTCAAAGTGTAGCCTATGATAATTATGATGATTTTCAACATTTCAACTTCATATTTTCTCAAAAATTCATTTCACTATTTTGAGGATTATTTTAGGGTGAGGTACTCTAGTGTGAAAGGATTCTACCATCATCTATTGATAACTATCTAAATTATTATAGAAAATTCCATAGACATCAATTTGAATATTGTTTGGATTTGTGATGAAGTGTTGTTGCATCCAAGCCTTAATCAAAGGTGCACAAGATATATTATGACATACCTAACAATTTTGGTTGTGTTGTTTATTTCTATTGCCATAGAGGTGGAAAGAGAACACTTCAAATAGATCTAATAATAAGATGTTCAACTCTTACAAGAAAGAAGGATAATAATGTTAATGCAATGCAAGTAGTTTTTTTTTTTTGAAAAACCATTGTTGACACAATTGGTAAATTTAAATTAATGACTGAAAAAATGGAAAAGTTACAAATGTATGTCCAAAAAAAAAAAGCATAGTGGACATGATCTTTCATCATAAAGTGAAATAATTTTTTTTGATTCAAAAAGTTGGACTCGCCTTTGATGGATATTAGTTAGTAGGCTCTAGGCTCTTGTGTTGTTGGCACATGTGTGATTGTCTCTAAGGTTTTAGGGGATATAACTTTTCAAAAAAAACCTCTTCAAGTGTTTAAAAGATATGACTAATGTGAAGGATGATTATATAAAAAGGAAAATAAGTTGATCAATGAGAAACTCTTTAAAATACTCTTAGTCATTTATTTTAAAGCTTTGCTTCTTCACTTTAGAGCCATTGAGTCTATCTCTTAGGTGCATTATGGTTAAAGGTTAAAGACCAAGAGTTAAGATGTGTGAACTAAAACTAACTACTAAATAAAAATAAAGCACTTATGGTAATTGTAGCCTTACTTGAGGAGATAAGAGCTCAATTGTCAAAAAAAATATTTTCATAATTTTTAAATGAAAAGATAAATAAAATTGACAATGGGAAATTCCCCATGTGATATGAGAGTGCAAATTGAAAGGCCAAATGACGAAGAGGCGTTGATTGGTTGAAAAAATCATTTATATATATTTTAATTAATTTTAAATTATAAAATTCATTCTAAATTCAATATTTTGTTCTCTATTGGTCTAAAAATTGCAAAATGACAAATGTGCATAGCACCTTGTTGAGGTTTTTTCATAGTACCGAAACGTGTAGCAAGGGGCCCCATGATTTGAGAGGGTTAAGCTATGGTTATAAACAAAACAAAACAAACACCTATCTTAATATTTAGATGTCATTATTGAATATAGTTTTAATATCTTAATCAAACAAGATTATTTTATGGACATCACTAGGCTTATTTGTAAATTGTGATGGTATTTATACAAATCTATTAATCAACAAATATTCATACAAATGTGGCTTTAATTTACAATTGAATCAAAATAATGAAATTGGTTTTGATATTAATTGGGATGCTCATAGTTTTCACAAATGCGGGATGGTGAAAAAACATTTCAAAGTCAAATAAGTATATGGCTTTGGGCATTCACGAATTTAACTACAATAATAGGCTTTCTTTAACTCATCATGAACACGATTGTTCAATTTGGGGACCAACTTGTCCATTCATTCCAAAAGTGAAGGAGGTTAAAAAGAAAAGAAAAAAATTGTCCACCCATGCTGAAGGAGACGAAGGTAAAGGAAACATTTTTAATGAAATAAAAATTTGTCAACCCATTGAAAAGGAGAAAGAAGGTAAAAAAAGGAAAAGTAAAAGATTATTCACCCATTCCAAAGGAGAGGGAGATTGAAAGTGCATTAAAAAAAGGAAGAAAAAAAGAAATCAACCCTTTCAAAGGAAAGGTAGGTTGAAGGAGGACGAAAAAGAAAAAATAAAAAAATGCAATCTTTCTAAAAGAAAGTGAGGTTTGGAAGGGGAAAAATAAATAAATTGTCCACCAATTTCCAAAAGAGACGACATTGAATTGGGGAGGGGGGGGAGTAAATTGTCCACCATTGGGAGAGCTTTGGAAACAATCTTCTATTGCATCTTATTATTGGTTTTGAAAACATGTAGATGAGCACCCCCAAACATTACACCTTTGCAATTGCTTTGTAAGCCCCCATGTCTAGGAGACATTATGCTAGGAAGGCCCCATGATAGTGGAACTTTACTCTCTTTACTTTACTAGGTAGTGCCAACAAGTTTTTATATTCTAGTAGCAATGTTTCTTTGGAATTGGTTTATGTAGGATGGGTATTTTGGTGATCTATCATTGTGACAATTTTAGAGTCATTTTGGATTATAATTTGTCATAGATCAAATTTCATTTCAGAATCATTTCTTGTTGTTGTCTGTCTTGCACACTTTTAATGTTTTGCTTTGTTTATATCTTATTGTTTTTCTTGCACTTTTTCAATATTCTCATTGCTTTGCCTATTTGTACATTATTATGAACTTTTCTCATGAATCGAACTTTCGTTGACATTTTGCCTACTAAATAAAAAATACAAATAAAAATAATGAAACAAAATGACATGTAATGAAATTTACCACAATTTTTTTTTTTTGAAACAATAAAATTGATTAAGAATTTATTTTTTCCACACAAAATAATTTAATCATCATCATTGGTAGTATGAAGCAATGCAGAGCCCAAATAAGTTGAAGTGTATGTCCATTCCACACTTAGTATGTGGGCTTGTGTCCTTGTGTACTGCATCCAAAATAGTGTACAAAGAGGTGCAGCTATTGGGGAAAGTGCCCAATATTCCAAAAAAATTGCTAATGGGCCAATCAATATGACCCCTTCCCCCAAAAAAAAACAAAAAAAGTGTGGAAATGCCCATGAACTATAATTAAATAATATAAATCACACTATTATACGCCATCATTTTTAATCACTAAAACTCAATTTCGTGTCACTTGACACCTGAACTGAAACTTGAACTTCATTCAAGTTTCCAAATGAGGCCTCCAAACTCCAGTTTCATGTTATATAAATCCTGAACTTCATCCACATTCCTGTTAATTGGTCAATGACAAGACTACTAGTCCAAACTCAGTTTAAGGTTTAGGGGTTATTTAAAACCTGAACTTCATCCAAACTTGCAGGGATTTATACTTACCAGAAGAAGGACCTGCTTCTTTTGGATGATATGAACTATGTCAATGGATTGTAGACTGGCAAGAAGATCTGAAATCTTCGCCATCGTCTTGTGTTGCAGGCACAGACAATGGTTGCAGACAATCTCAAGGAAAAAGGAACAGGACTAACAAAAGGCGTTGCATTTCTAAACAGTTCAAAAGCTCCATTCGTTGGATTCTGCCTCATGAAAGAACACCATTTCTCAACAGATCAAAGCTCCATTCATTGGATTCTGCCTCAAGAAAGAACACCATGTAGATCCAGAACATCTGTAAGGAATTTTTAGACCATACCTTTTTCATCTCCAGCAATACTTCAAGTACAATGTCTATGGGATCAACTTCGAGTACAGAGACTGGTCTCATGCTCAAGACAAACCTGGCTCACCAGGACAAATGGCTCTTGAACAGCCCATGCAATTTTCCTACTCAGCACAAGCAAGTTTGCTGCAAAAAGCTGGACTGTACTAGAAAGATTCGACTAATAATTTGTTACTTTAGTTCATGAGAAACATTGGAGCATACAAACAGGTTGGGCTCAGAATGGAACTTAAAACTCTCATTGGTTTCAATAATAGAGAAAATGGCTTGAAGAGTTGTAAGATCACTTGGTAAAGGAGAACTTTCCTGTACAAAATCTAAGTAACACGCATCAACTCACAGAGAATGCCACATCAAATTTATCATGGGTTTGAGATTCTTGAATAAATCTCTGCAAAAGCCAATGAATTTATCGCATAGTACAGCAACAACCTAAGTCAAACTGGAAACCGGAAATCACAGTTGTCGTGACTTAAACTCCCTGGGTAGAGAGATCCTAACATGTTCGTTCATGAGCAGCAATTTGACTTTGGAGCAAGGCCACGGTTTGCAGGTCTGTCTGTAAGTGACATCCCAGAAGGTTGCTGTGCAGGTTGAGCTTTTGGCAACTTTCTTGCTGCATCACATGAACACCAAAGTTACTACACTGATATCAGAGATCAGTGATATTGATTTACAATAATGGTTTTTGTAACAGTTTAAAGCAAGGGAAAACAAATATTGTCAGACTCTTACAAAAATATATTGTGATGATTTCTTGCACATGACAAGGAGTTAAGAGATCTGTTTATGAAACATACCAATTTCATAGAAAAGCTCGTTAACATTTTGTGCAGTCTTTGCAGAGGTTTCCATGAAAAACAAACCATTCTCATCTGCATATGACTTTCCCTCCTGCGAGTCAAATCCTTGGACTGTCAGCAGGTATGAATTGTAGATCAGCAATTGACACATCCATAAGCATCACATCAGTGCCACTCTGGCAATTGCAAGGCCGTCAGTTTAGCTGAGAAGTAGAAAGCATCATATTTTTTGTCTGAGTCCTATTTAATCACATGGACAGAACTAAGTGGACAATGATCCATTGCCAACACAATCACACACACTTCCACTGTCTATAACAGAACCACAAGATTACCCTCCACTGACATGTAACTTGAGCATGAAGAATCCAGCTTGGACCAGTGGTGAACATGTGACTTGAGCATGTGCGGTTTGCCACAACTACTCTCCCTGAACTTTGAACCCATGAAGGAGCTCATTCCTACAGCTATTCTAGATATCCTATAGAACAAAATGTGAGCAAACTGCTGATGTGTCCCCAGGAAGTATGAGTCATACCTCAACCTCGACCTTTCTTTTAGAGTCCAGATCTGCCTTGTTTGCCGCAAGAGCCATCACAAGATTTGGATTGCCTGCATACCAATACCTACCATACTGAGGACAGATACCAAGTTTATATACTGTTCAATGTGAGAATATCAATTCTGCCCACAATATTGCACAAACGAAGTGAAATCCAGAGCTGTACCCTGTCGTTGGAGTTCTTGCACCCACTTCTTAGCTCGATTGAAGGAGTCCTGCCATACCACATTCAGCATATGTGTCAACAGTTTTAACTGAAAAACCTGTTTTAAAGTTCAAGCCTCCACATAAGACACATGTATGATATATCCATGCTGGGTTCCTCACCAAAGTGACGGCAGTCCTGGAAATGAGCTATTCATCAATTGGATAGGATTATTTGTGCATTTCTCATCTACCTCCTTCGAAGGTGCCATAATGAGCTGTAAAGCCCTATAACAGGATCTCACACAGGAGGGGACATCACAATGCTTCATTTGAGGCCAAACCAAGCTGGACAATAGCCTATTGGAAGTCATACCAAAGAATTCTACATAATACCCATTCTGGATGTGATAAGGACTCTAAACAGGTTCACAGCATGACCACAGGATTTGCTGACTGAAGTATAACAGTGTGATGCATGTAGTGAGTTCCCATTCTTAGTAGCCTCCAAGCATAGGATTCCAAGTAGCACTCTTCTATCGTATGTAACGAGATTGAGGCATATATGCTACCTGCTTCTAGAACATCTCCTCTATAACTGTGTTGTCTATAAGGACCACAGCTGCCTCCTTACAGGCATCTTCATAAAGCTGATCCAAGCAGTTTAAGGAGACACGAGTTGGTCCTAGGTGTGTCAGCTTTCCAACAGAGCTCATTCTTTCTGGTCTGTGAGCTAAATATGGATCATTTCCTTCCCCACATGCAGCTAATGTAAGCAACACAACAACATTGAAAGGTTAATATCCTGAACATAAATGCAATCAGTAAAAGGAAGCCAAGAAAGTACATACAGCATTTGTTATATCATAAACGATGACAGCTGCAGCAGCACCTCGATAGTACATTGGGGCCAAACTATGGTATCTTTCTTGTCCAGCTGTATCCCAAATTTCGAACTTGACTGTTACATCATTCACAGTGAGCGTTTGTGTGAGAAATGCTGCACCAATTGTAGACTCCTGCACAACAAGATAGACACATTAAAAACCCTAAAAAGCTCAACCTACCAGGAATTCAATTACAACAAATGACCACAATTTGTATACAGGTTGAGTTAGAACTCAAGGTCCCCATGCTGATGATTGATAGAAAATCTGACACTTTTAAGGCACAAATTAGAACAGAGGAAATCATGCTCTTGTGCAATATTAACCTCATTGCCCTTGTTGCCCACAGACATTAAAAAGGGTTTTCTTGAAAACCAAACAACTGAGATGTTCACCACCAATCTGCTACAAGTAGAGAATGAAGTGGGAGCATGAGAAGTTAGCCCTAGACCAGAAGCAATGAAGGCATATATGGAGGCAAGGAGGAGAGGGAAGAGGCAAAAACCTGATAGTCAAAAAATTGCCCTTTTACAAACCGCAATACAAGGCTGGACTTGCCGGCTCCCATATCTCCCAATAGTACCTGCCACATACAATTTTATATCTCAGCACCCTGCAGCGGATAATTTCCTCACTCAAGCCTGAGAAAGCATGTCCAGCAATCACAGTGTTCCACTCTAGATCCTTCTTTTCAGTGTCATATGAAAATGACTGGGAGAAAGAAAAAGGCTTTACTTCCACATACATACACCTCCAGCTTCTATAACAAGTGCAGATGCACTACAGACACTAGCTGTTAAAACTTTAGACATGATCACATGTAGAATACAGAACATCCATGGGCACTGGATACTCTGCTTTCCTTTGGTACCTGCCAACTTCGATGCAACCTTCAACAAGCTTGCTATACCTTCTCCCCAAAAACCTAAAAAGTATCAGGGCCATTACCTTCCAAGATAAAACTGGCTGGTAATGGATACTTCAGCCTTTTGGAGAAAATGGTGGCAAGAATGTGAAAATTGAACAAACATGGACAATTCTGACAGTATATACTCCTTTTGGTGAACATCCTCAATACTAATTCAGCTCTTGTTCTAAGGCAGTGCCGCTCTTTCACATGCAGCGTGAAAGCAAGTCTCCTCCAACACTAGATAACAAACGTGAGATTCACAGCCATGCAATAGAACTGCAAAAGAATAGAACTCACAAGCTTGGCCTGCATGTGATTCGTCCCAGCTGTGGCCATCTCCACAATTCAGGCGCTTCACTTGTGAGATGTTTCACACGACGAGCCAAGGCTCTGCAGACCTGGACGTTGCAAGATACAAAAGAATCAACTGGCATTGAAAAAATGTCAGACACCAGGAAGGGACAGAAAAAACTAAAAAAAGAAAACATTCAGAAAATGAAACTAGAGAACGAGAGAAACGAAGTGTCAAAAGACACAAAACATAAGCAAACTGGATCAAAACCTAGGAACTTCTCCCTACTCCAAACTCATGAAACCTTCAGCGTATTCACGCCAGAAAAAAAGCCCAAACAGAAGCTTAAGAAGCAAGGAAAAAACTCCCCGCTTATCCGCGCAACTGAAAAAAAAAAAAAAAAAAAAAAAAAAAAAACCCCTCAAGCGGGAAAAACAAACCAAAAACTCTACCTAAATCAAAATCCGTTCGACGTCAATTCAACAGATCCGGATGCACTAAGAAAAAAAATTCTCACAACACGGAGGGAACGGCGCCGCCACAAACCCTTACTACATGAATCCGGCAGGATGGATTGTTCAAGAGAAGGGGACCAAAAGAGAAAATAGTTCAGAATTGAAACAAGAGCAAGTGTGGAATCATACCGAAGTAAGAAAGGGATGTGCTGATGAGGATAAGAAGAAGAAGAAGAAGATGCCCGTCGAGACAAAATCCGTCAAATTTCTTCGGCAACAAAGCGAACGTCACGCCACAAACGATCGATGCAACACGCGCGCGCGACAGAAGGGAGACACAAGAAGAGAAGGAAGAAGAGCGAGACAAGGGGAAGGGGAGAGCCACACAAGCAAGCATCCGGATCGTCCGTCTGGTGAAATCGTGACCCTCCGTCAATGAACACCTTGGAGAATCGCAACCGTCTATACAACGAGAAGCTATGGACGGTTAGATCACACACAAGACGCAATCATAGGATAGCATCTGTTCCATTGCCGTGTCACTTCGTTCCCCAATATTTCCGGGTTTCGGTTCCCCTTAATGTTCTCGATGATGAAGCCCGTGTGTGAACGAGGGCCACGGTCCAGTACCACTGCACCACGCGGGGCCCTAAAACACCCGCCCCTAACGAGCTCTGACCAGCGCTCGTTTTCGCTTGTCCTTTTTGCACACCTTTTTCGGCCTTGCACAACAAGTTCTGCAAGAAACCACGCAACCCGGTTTTCAATGTTCTTCAGTTTTTCTAAAAACACTGAGGAACACTTTTGTTAAGTCTTCAGTACTAATATTCTAGGGCAATTGTCTGGCAGTACAGGCCCAGGAATTGATCCCAGGACCTCCCCTTGCAGAGGATGCAGTACCAACCACTGACATACCATCGGGCAAAATAAACGGACCGAAATACATTTAATTTATTGCATATAAAAAGTCAAAAAGAGCAAAAAATTAAAAACCCTGCGGCAGAACAACGCAGTTCTTCGCAGGGCTGCACTGTCAGAGCGAAAGCAGGGCCGGACAGAGCTCTCGTTAGGGGGGTGTTTAGCGTCCCGCCTGCACCACTGCTCTTGGCTTGTGTGAGTCAGTCAGTCAGTGCGGTCAAAAAGCAAGTGAAAGAAAAAGGAAAAGAAAAGTGGAGCTATTATGTCTTGGTCTAAAGTTTCTTTTGCCACTTAAAAGAAAAGACCCCCCAAAGTTTCTTTTGCCACAATAATGGTGTTTTTTTGGCCGGTAAAAAAATCATCCTTACTTTGGACCTTTTAAAAAAGTTGTCTGTTTATCGGTCCATCTGTTCGTTCGTTCATTCATTCATTCCTCCGTCCGTCTGTTCATCCATCCCAAAATGAACTTTACATGCATGTTTTGTCCCCTAGATGTAGATTTCACTAAATTGTGTGGGAAATTTTTTTACCATCCATCCAATTAGATGTTTGTTGTTGCTATTGCTGATAAATGATGAGAGCTTTTTTTTTCTTTTTTTTTTCCTTTTTTTTGTGATATCCAAATTTTGGCCCCAAAAATAGCAAATTTAGTCAAATTTACACTAGAGAAACAGAAAATTTCCCCAAAAAAAAAAAAAAATCCCATTTTTGGGTTGAAAAAAAGCAACAGATTTTGCCAGAAATAAAATCACTGATCATGAATCTTAGTATTTGTTTATTTTTGGCGAAATTTTGCCACTTGGGGACAAATAAAAGAGAAAACCTTCCAACTTGTGAAAAAAACCCCCCAAATCCACCATATTTCAAAGGAAACAAAAAAAAATTGAAATCGCTCGTTTTTCCAGTACCTTGCTTATCACCAGTAACATTTGTAGGGGTTTCAAAAAAAAAAAAAAAAAAAATCCTTTCAGGCTGACCTGTAGCCAAATTTGGCTAAGTCCTCCTGTGGATGATTGCCAGTCCACCTTAGCCTTTATTTTAGCTGGCTATATATATATATAATAATATAATAGCCAGAAAGGGAAATTAAAATTAAAAGTGTTGAAATCAAGTTTTTCTGAGATTTTCAAATAGCTAGAATTCGACCATAATTTTACAAAATTAAAATTTTAAAAAAATACATGGTTCATTCAAGTAGGTAACCAAATATAGAGAAGAATGTTTTTATTTTATTTTTTTTCATATTTAGCGTGTAACCAAATTTGGCTAAATCTTTCTAAGGGTAGGGTCATTGCCACTTTAGCTACATCACAAAATTGACAAAGAAAACATTCGTCCACCTACCTCACAAAATTGAAAAGAGAATCATGATGGGATATGAGCCTTTAAGAAAATTTACTCAAAGAAGTGTGATGGCCATAAAGAAGTACCTAGTAGCTAAACCAAATTGGACTCTTTGGTGGGGAGGGTGGGGGTGGGCACCTGAAAGGAAAAGATTCAGAATATACCCTGTATATAATTCCACCCTAAACCGTATACCCGTGTATGGGTATATGTATATACGTATTTTATTCGTAGGTAA
>Ga0209208_10007442_pt1 | contig 14826 bp, 10 predicted proteins | sample S1TSphfallax_3_FD_187694 | JGI IMG/M metagenome (GOLD analysis project Ga0209208, IMG submission 187694) | Host-associated microbial communities from peat moss isolated from Minnesota, USA - S1T2_Fd - Sphagnum fallax MG (SPAdes) (version 2) | ecosystem: Host-associated > Plants > Peat moss >...
GGTTTTTTTTCTCTTTCTTTTTGCTCTCTATTTTATTTCTTATTTTTTGTCATCTATTTTTTAATTTTCTTTTAAGATTATTTTACTATATTTCCCTTTTTCCTTCATGTTTAAATGTTTATAAAAAGATTCTAATTGTTAAAGTGTTTTTCTGTTTTTATTTATTTTCTAATTTTTTCCCTTTTTAAGAAATATAGTTGTTTTTTTTTCTTTTTTGTTACAACTTTGTTTCATTTTATTTATTCATAAATAACTTGTCTTCTTCTTTTTTAATTTGAAATTTCTTGTGTTGTTTTAAAAAGATATCTTCTCTTGTTTCTCAAGTTTTTTTTCAACAATTTTTAGTTTTTTAAAATTTGTTTTTAGCTTTTGGTAGTTCTACCATTGGCTGGGATGTAAGTTCTAAGGTTTTATCAAAGCATCCATCACGTCTGTACTCCTCTGTTTTCTTCGCCCCATCAAAGTAAATAAACGATGACGAAACAGATGGAGGAATGGATGAAATGATCTTTCATCCCGATGTCCTTTACTATATGTAATTGATGTTAAATAATCCAAAACCCTTTTCAAACTTAAAGAGGTTTGTACTGCATCCAAAGTACACTTATAGGCCAATTTGTTTATAATGGTGGACTAGTTCTCAAAAGTGTATAACACTTGGCAGTGGGCATCATTGCAATGTTTTGGACTCTCTCAACAAGCATTAACTTAAAGTTTTGCCTCCCCATTTTGTTTTTTAGTTTAACACAAGACTGGTTTGGAGCCTGCTGGTTTCCATGGGTCCTACTAGAGTGAGTGGGTATGTTGACATGAAGTTGTCCCAAGCCTTCATGGAGCCAGGATTGAATAACATACCAACAACTCATGTTATGAAAAAAATTATTTTTATGAAAAGAAAAAGAATCCAGCAGCTTAATCTAAATTTTTCAAAATTTCAACAATAATCTTTAAGTAGGCTAAGTGCAATAAGAAGTTTCAAAGGTATTTTGTACTGGGACCAGAGAGCATTACGAGTCTCCCTGTGGAACATCCACGGGGGGACAAACACGAAGCTAAGTACCAGTTCACATATACAGAGATTGTTTGATGATTTATATGTTGTTGAATTGACTGAAACACACTTGTTCCCTGATGAAACACCATTGCATATGCCTGGTTTTCAATGTTTACACAATCCACGCCCTATATTTGACATGAGCTTCGTCAGAACAGCAGTGAATCATAGTGGTGGTGTTGTAGTATTTGTGAATGACTCATGGTTAGACTATGTATCCCTATGGAAACATAGCACAGATGGCACCAGGTTGTGGTTACAATTCCAGCACTCGGGGGCTGCATCGTTGTTTTTGGATGTAGTGTATGCTCCACCCAAAGGGTCCCCATATGATAATGAAGGCTTGTTTGATAACATTGTTGTAGAGGTCGGCATGATTCAGGATCTTGGGGGCATTATTTTACTGATTGGTGATTTCAATGCAAGGACTAGTGCAACTGACGACTAAGCTGATTGTCGCTACTTGACATATCACATGCTTGACACACTGCCATTGGGGAATGACTTCCCGGAGGGTTTGCTTGAACGACATAACTCAGACAAGGGGGGTTGAAAGGTTGGCACAAAGAGTTCTTAGACCTTTGCCGCTCCTCGGGATTATTCATTTTCAATGGAAGGATGATAGGCGATGAATTAGGGGAGTGCACTTGCTTTTGCCAATGGCGGCTCCAACCTTGTGGATTATATGGTCGCATCACCTGCTCTGTTTGATTGTGCCACATCACTTTTTGTACATAAATGCCCTTTATTATGTGGAAAAGGGTGTGATTTCGACCACATGCCACTTTCATTCAACTTGCAGTTACATTGGCAACATGTGTCATCAACAACTTTATAATCACGTGTAGACATTCGTCGTTTCAAACATGATGCTAGCAAGTGCACACAATATTGTCAGCACCTGTAGCAACAGATTGCCTAGTGCACAACACAGATGAGTGACACAGACAATGCTAACATGGTCGTGTAGTTGTTGCATGACTGCATTTGTAACGTCACTGCGGGTGTGCATGGTTGCTTTGCGACACGCACCACTACAACACAACATAATCATCAACCATGGTTTGATACTAAATGTCGCAGCAAGCACGAGGAAGTATGTGCATATGCAAAGCTTCATCCTAATAGCCATCTAAAACAGCTATTGCGTCGTAAGAAACGCACGTACAAGAAGTTACAAGGCCGACATCTATGTGCACTAGCAAAGACAGATCCAACCAACTTTTAGAGGCAATACTCTAAGAACAAGAGCGATCTGTTGCTATCAACAAAACAGACTTGGTTGTTGGCTTCCAGAAGCTATTAGAAGGACAATGCCCTGGTAATACAGTTGGGGGATACGGCAGTTCTATAGATTAGGTGGTCCCGAACTTGTCACACCCTTTTGTAAGTGATGATTGCAGCACACTAATCTGTGACATAACCTTAGATGAGATTGTGTAAGTGATGAGGAGATTCAAACATAACAAGTTTATTGGCTTAAATGGCATCAAAGCGGAGTTTCTGCTAGATGCTGACAATATGTTGCATGTACCATTACAGATTGTGTTCATCAAGTTATTGCAACAAGGTTATTCAGTAGGCTTGTGTACTAAAATCATTCATGCATTGCACAAGGGTGGTGATGCCTTGTAATTTGAAAATTAAAGGGAATCACAATGGGTCCTGTACTAGCTAAAGTGTTTTCCATGATTTTATAGGCACGATTGAACAGCTGGGCAGAAGAGAGGGGCCTACGTGCCAAGGGACAGGCTGGTTTTAGGAAAGACCTCCACACCACGAATAACCTGTACATTTTGCGAACGTTCATTGAACAGAGCACCCACAAACGCAAAAAGGTGTATTGTTATTTTGTGGAGTTTTGCAAAGCTTTTGATACAATGCTTCGTGATTTACTATGGTAGATGCTGGCTAAGATGGGAATTGTGGGTCGCTTCATGCAATGTCTACAAAGCATGTATAGCCAGGACAACGTCAGAATTATGCATCTAACAGAAGGGCTATCAGCCCGGTTCTCATGTGGCATTGGGGTCAAACAAGGCTGTCCACTGAGCCCACTGCTTTTTGGACTTTACCTTGATGGACTTGAGAAGCATCTAGATGCACTTGATGGCGACAACCCGGCACAACTAGTAGACATAGTAGTCAAATTATTGCCGTATGCCGAATGATTTGGCATTGATGTCAGAGACCCCACAAGGGTTGCAAAAACAAATAAATGTTCTGTCTGTGTTGAACGATAATTGGTCATCAATGTGAGCAAGACCAAGGTGGTGGTGTTTGACAAACGTCGGAGTGCAGCACCAGAGTTCACATACATAAAGACAACCATTGAGCGGGTTCAATCATTCAGATACTTGGGCTTAAAGTTACATAGTACAAGAGGCATGGCAGTAGCCATAGATAAACTGACTGCTGCTGGTTGAAGGCACTGTTTACATTACACCACATATGTAATGATCTAAGCATAACAGATCCGGAAGTAATGTGTTAGCTGTTTGACTCACTGGTACGCCCAGCACTGAGCTATGCATGCGAGGTGTGGACAGTTGTACAGGGGTGAAAGGGTTGCAAAAAGTAGAACAAGTACATAGGATGTTCCGGAGAGGAATATTAGGGGTTAATAAAACAACAAGCACTTTTGCTGGGTTGGGGGAATTTGGAAGGTATCCATTGGAGTATTTCTGGTGGCAACAAACTTTCAAGTATTATGATAGACTACGGGAGTCCACACTAGATTGTTTGTTGTACTGTGCCTACCAGACCCAGTTCCAGATGCTTAGTGTGCTCAATGATAACCAACAGTGTTGGCTCCGGAATTTGTAGTTGTGGCTTGACGACCAAGGGGTTGGGGTTCTCTATACTAATGTCAAGTGTGTTGTAGCAAGTGCACATGCTTCTTATCTAGAATCCATTTATGATGAATAGGCCAGAGCCAAAAGTAACAGATTACATACATACCAGCTGATGAACACAAGCTGTACAACAGAATCTAAGTACTCATATGCACATTAGAGTTATTTGCGAGTGATCACAAATGTTCAGCTTAGGCAATCTTTGTCAAGGTTCAGATGTTCAAACCATTGTTTGGAGGTAAAGTGTGACAAGCATACAAAACCTGAGAGTGTACCAAGGAGAGATAGGGTTTGTCACATGTGTTCCCTAGTAGGAGCTATAGAGGATGAAGACCACCTGTTGCTAGTGTGCCCAACTCACCATGACATTCGTTGCAAGTTTGGTCAACAACTAGGGAAACAATTGACACTGCGTAGCGTACTGCCTGAATTGATGCATTCGGCTACTTAAAAAGTGGTAGCTTTGTACTTAGTTTCTTGCCTAGACAACAAGAGTGTTTTACTCAAATCAACTAGGTAATAGTCGTCAAATGGATCTCTCTGGTCCGGGTATTGACGTTAAATTAAAAGAAAGAAAGAAAGAAAGAAAGATCTAGGTTCAACTTTCTAAAATTTTGACAAATTATTCTTAATTTTTTCCTTGTCGACTGGCTGTCATAAGAATTAAATAATGTGAAACATGTGTGGTAGGTATGATATATATAGCTTTTAAGCTGCCAGACGTTGCAGCAGGAAGTGGTGGTGAAGAGTTCATAAAGCAGCAGAAAGTACCCGACTTTCCATGGTGCACCTCAATGAAAGCAAGATATTTGCCATTATGCATGATAGATTTGTGCAGTTTGTTTCTTAGAGATCAGTTCAGTTTCTACCTCATGTGACTGGTAATGAAAGCGCAGCAATGATCCTACAGGTCTTTGTAGTACCAAGCAGTTTCTAACTGGTGTAATTTCGCCAAAAGAGAAATTAAAAATTTTCAAAATTTCGAATTGATGTGTTCTTTAAAGTTTTCAATCACCAGAAGCGAGGAAGATTTTTTTAAAAAAACGTCAGATCCCTTTATTTGGTTATCAGTGTGTAGCCAAATATTTAGAAGGATGACTAGAGACTTATAATTCATGTTTAGTTTATGGTCTAATAATGATCGCCAGTTTGTTGTAAATCTATCTCTGCGTGGTTGCCCATGTCATTTCAAAACAAAAGTCCTTACAAAACCACCAAACTGTTGTAATGCTTCCATGGCAGCTCGATGACAGCCAGCACTTTAACAGAAATGAATGCACAACAATAACGTTGTTATCGGTAAACGTACAGTCACCATTAAGTGCGGTCTGGAACGCGGGTTTTTTCCCCCAAATTCAATTGGGTTCACTGGCAAGGATCCTCAGCATTACTGGCAAGGGATCCTCAGTCTTAAAGGGCGACTGTTCTAGGTGCTCTGTAGCATGTTTACCAACGTTTTGCTACACATGACGAAATAGGAAGTGCCTTGGTTAAGTATGAGACTAGTTTAATTATATTTATTTCGAAAAATGGCGAATGAACTTGCGAACATTCAGAAACATTTGATGCCATTTTTCACTTTCTGATAAAAACATTCGTCCAAAAGAAAATGTCTGGAACTCGACAATCTCACTGACATCACATAACACTAGTGCAGTTTCTATCTTCCTTGTGGTAGGAAATGAATGGCCCAACAACAACGGTGCTATTGCTAAATTATTTATACCGTTGTATTTCTGAGTAGTGGTAGACTTTCGCAACACGGAATTTTCTGTAAGTCATGCACCAGTGTGAAATTTGTATCCGAAGAGAACCATAAATATGAGCATTTGTAGAGTTCTGTTTGCTCTTATGATCTCAACTCTGCTCTGCGCATTCAACAAACTGATAAGTGTTCTGCTGTTAAGCCGTTATTCCGTTGCTAGGTGTGTTCTATATTCTTTTCCCCCTTTGTTACTCTCGTGAGGATTCCTTCGTTCGAACTTTGTATTTGTTTGAAGTCTAAAACCGGATCACGCCGTTTGTGTGTGAGAGAGCGTGATCAGTGAGTTGCGTAGGTTTGCTTTTTGGTGCCTGTTAATTATTCCGGTTTCGGTCATTCCTAAGAGGACGATTTCACTCGCTCTTTGCGCTTGGTTGAAAGGCCAGAAACGGAATGCCGGTTTGTAGCCGAGAAGAGTGATCAGTGACTGTAAATCGGGTTCGTTGATGAGGCGACTTCACGTTCTTCTAATCCGTCACGTAATCAGCTTTTTTTTTCCCCTTGCTCGGTGCCGGGAAGACCTCTTCGCTTGAGCTTTGTATTTGTTACAAACCAAAATCGGAGCACGTTGTTTGTGCGTTAGACAACGCGATCAGTGAGCTGCGCAATTTCATTGGGTGGTGTCTTTTTCTTTTCTTTTTTCCTCCCGTGCAGCACCTGATGCGCATATGACGACGCAGTGTGGGTGGACTGGAAATTGATTATCAATGACGTAGTTTTGCACCGCTCTTAGTCCCGCTGAATTACAGCGAGGTCTTCTTCACTTGGTAACTCGAAGTTACCCTTTAGTGTCGGCTCACGATATTGTGTGCCGTGGACGGACTCGAGGAAGAAAACATTTCGCGCCCGGAAGTCCTTGTTAGTGAGGAAGAGAAATGTGTATTCATTCAGTATGTTTTTCCTAGCTGATTGTAGAAAGGGCTCCTTTGCTCGAGCTTTCTTTTAACTTGTAGCGCTATTTGTGATCATTGAATTCTGCTGGCTCATTGCTTGTTTTGAGATTTTTCTTTCCCGTGCAGATCATTGCTGTGAAGACGTCTTAGCTCACTCCTTGCACTTCGTTGAGTTAAGACGAGAAACGGAGCTCTCTGTTTATGCGCGAGAATAGTCATCAGTGACCACAATTCGGGTTGGTCTGAAAATGGTCTCACGTTCGTGCAATCCCCGGGTGATTAGCTCATATAATATGGATTTGAAAGCGCTGCTGCTGACCCAAGGCGTCATTGTGGCTACTTGTTTGTGCACTTTTGTGGGTGCTCCTCAGTTAACACCTGAGCCATCGGCGTCGTCCCCGTATTCATCATCATCGCCATCCTCGTGTTCACGATCGTTCCTGACCACGCTGTGGGCTTCCACTTTCGCGTTCGTCAGCTTGATGGCCGATGCATGGCCTGCTGCTAAAGCTGTTGCCTCGGTCTTTGGCGACGCGTCTTCTTTGCACCGGTGGCTGAACTTCCTTGTATATGCACCGTTCGGTCCATGGCTTGGAATTTTTCTGGTTTTACAACAGGTGTTCAAAACCTTTAGGTTTCACCAAATCCTTCCTCCTAGGGTTACCAATCCTGAACTAGCATCTGATGATATCTTGAAGACTATGAGAATAGTAGCAAATACTTACATTGTGCTAGGAATGAATGATTCAAATACGTTACCATCTACACATATCGATATCTGTAGTCCAGTAAAGGAGGATAATGTGGCCGATGTTTTGACCCTTGGGCAGAAGACGGATGAAAATTCATGCTTGATGGTGCTAAATGACGCAGGTAAGTTAGCTTTATTGGAATGTAGGATCCTTCCTAATTATAAGCAACTTCGGTTTGTAGTTGGTAGGAGTGGTATAGCAACAATTATAATTGCTATCCAAACAACAGGATATGTTTTATCTATTGTTTATAGAGCAATTCTTCATTTGCCAGTGAGTCCTATAGAAACCACAAGCCTTGCTTTCAACATGGTGGTCATTGTTCATTCTATTGTTCATAGTGTGGGAGCGATTTGTCAAAATCCTCTTGTCATTTACTTGAACCCTATACAACAACAAGATGTGTTAGATAAATGTGAGGCTACTCGATGGTCAAACGTGGATGATGAAATTTGTAAAACTGCGGCTTTTGGGGGAATGGTGGTGGTGGCGATCCTGGTGATGGCATTGACGATAGTTGTCGGATGGCCTGTGTTGACAAAAAACTATTTGGAATGTTCTGTGTGGAGAAAAGGGTGGATAAAAAGCTGGTCGGATCCTAATTGCCAAGGTAGTTTGGCTCAATATGGGCTCGTTTTCTTTCTTATTTCTCTTCTCGCCCAATTAATTTGGATTTCGTTCACGGTGAAATTTGCGAAATATTACATATCACCGTGGACAGCACCTGAGGAAGTACCAACACCTTTTGCTATCTTTCCGTTGTTAACTTTGGTGGGCATAATTATATCCATTGTGGCCAGCATACGAAATTGGACCCAGTGTGACAGTCGCACCCCTTCGATGATACACATCGTCCCTTTCCTAGGTTAAAAGTAATTTTGCTCATTTTATTTCAAACAATATGACATTCATCCATTGATCATAATGGTGTCAACCTGAGATATGTTTGAACAGAAGTGAATAAATTCTAAATATTGTGGAACATTATTTAACTAAGTATATCAAATTCAATGTATTGTAGGTGGCAACTCACATTTATCAATGCCTCTTTCCCATGCAAAGATGTGGAATGCAATTACACGAATTTGTGAAATATATTGACATTTCATACAATGCAATACATAAAGCATACACCAAAGAACTTTCAGTAAGGCAAAATGCTTGTGAACAATATCCATGCGAATAGAGTAAAACTTATTGAAATTATACAACATTATAATATGAAAGTCAGTTAAATGTAAAATGATTTGAATTATAATAATTGTAAGATGATGTTATGGAAGGTTTAGTTTATACTTAACCAGTACCACAAACGTTTCAACTAATTGTAATGCAATCGCAATGGAAATAACCATCATGTTACTTATTACATAGTTTAACAAAAAAAAACCTTTTGTCATGAACACTCCACATTAGTATTAGTGAATTTTGATTTTATTGATTTCATGTATGAATAGTAATAATTTTCTATTAGCACCTTCAATTGTTTTTTTGAAACATATAAATTCTCTATTCTGTTGTTAACATAATATAACACATACCAAAATCAATTTTAGATTTAATGTTATGCCATAAAAGTTGAATGCTTATAATTTTAAATAATAATGAAAATTAAATGATCATTAAACAACATCATTACATAGGTTAATTGGACTTAGGACCATTTAGTGTCATCTTACATTCTAAAGTTTTTAATGTTTAATTTACACATGGAAACATTTTTTTTAGTATATCAAAACTAATAAAATCATATTTACTTCCAAGAAGCACAATTGAGACATAATAATCTAATTTAATATGTTTTTAAAATTAGGAGCTAAATTATTGGATTCATGTTATATTCATAAAATTACAAAACAATGTTTATACTTTCATAGCATTTCACCAAGTGTTATTTGTGAACATAGTTTCACGTTGCTTTGAATAAAAAACTTGACAAGCCATACCTTTACCTTAAATATCTTGATATACATCCTCTTAAATTTTGATACATCAATTACAAGAAAATTTTCAAAGTTTGATTCTTAAAAAATCAAGAAAAAATAACCACCAACTTTAGAAGCATGGGTATTGACCATTCTATAAAACATAGCAAAATTTCAAGAGTGTCTTTAGAAGGCACTTTACACCAATCAATAACCCTCCTAGAAAACAAAAAGGGTATTAACAATGCCTATTAATTGTAAATCCCCCCGCCCACTTCTCATGGCTCATGGTCTATGTATGTTTATGTATAGAGGATCAACATGGCAATAAGGTACTTACTTAGTGGAAAGCATGGGAAACCAATAATAATTCCTATTCTTCATGGTCTACATATGGTTATGTATAGAGGAATGGTAGGGCAATAAGGTATTTGCTTGGTGGAAAGCATGGGAAACAAGCAATAACATGAATTCCCTATGCCATTTTAATAAATGAATGTTCTACCTTTCCCCTACATAAACAAAGGGCGCAAGGAATGTGCCAAAACCTCGTCTATTAATAGGAGGAACATTGTATGTAAAGGATCCAACCCTTTAAAACCTTATCTTCTTACAAAATGAAAACAAGTGAGGTAATCAATATTTTATGTGTATTTTTGTACTGCAATGGATGAAACCATAAAGATTCTCTCATACATGTGTCAAAAATAATTAACTAACATTGGATGGATGTAACCTTGGGCACATCAAACAATTGGGGGAAAAAAAAATCATTCATTTTGTTTGCAATGTTAAATCAAAAGGTTTAAGTTCATGTGTTCTTGTGAATTTCACCCAATTTTGACACCCTTTTTCGAGAACTAACATAAGAATTAAACCATGGAAGGTGAAAGTATGTTAAAGTACACAATTAAATGTCCTTGAATTAAAATGAAATAAAAAATGAGATCGTTTTGGCCAAAAATAGAAAAAAATTCATTTTGAACCATGGTGCTTTCTATTGGGTTTATATTAAGTTGAATACAAAATTTGAGAAATTTTGGAATAATAAAAGTAATGAACAAATACTTTTGAATTTGACTCATCAATATGGTGTTCAAAATTACTTTTTCATTAGAAATTTTAATGAAATATATTTGTGTGAGGCTATAACATAAAAATCATTCTATATTCAAAAGAAGGAAAATAAATAAATTTTACTTTCTCTTTGGTAGAATATACTTGACACATACTTGAAACAAATGTTAGAGTACAAAAAATAGGCTTCAAAAGCTACTTACATTTTAAAAAGTCTATTTGAAACCTATTTTTAGAATGTAATTTTTTTTACTTAATTCATAATAGTGAAAAAATATTAAATGTATAATAAATTTTAAATGGGTTTTGAGCCTACTTTTTGTTAGTTTGACAAGTAGACTACCATGGTAATTGAATCATATATTTTACCATGTTTTCATCTTGGAACTAGTCAGTTGCCAAATCATGAATTGTGAAAAAATATTTTTAACACAAAATCAAGTTCTTTAAGTAAGCAAGATGACTGTTAAAAAAATTGTTAAGTAGGCTAATGTTTGTAATTAAGTATTGATTTTAGTTGGTTGTTGAATTCCGTACTTATTCAAAAGAACCTATGTAAATTTAATGTAAAACTTTGTATATATAAACAACCTTTAACATTGGGGAGTGTGTAGCATGTAGATGTAGTTGAATTTGGTTTTTTAATCGACCCTAGAATTTTTTTACTTTGAAAAATTGCATTTGAACCAAATTGAAAAGGCTCAAAAATTAGAAAAAATTAGGATCAACTCACACCCAAATAACTTCCAATAAAATAAAATGTCATAATTAAATTGGAAGTTTGTTGAAAAAACAAAATTTGCACAACATTGGTTGAAATGTATTCATCATAAAAGCTAGGAAGTCACATTTGTGGTCCTAGTTGCAAATGTCATTTTGCACGTAGTTTTGGTGTTTTCTATCACTATAGTTGTGATGGACAAAATTTTTAATGACAACAATAATGATGGACAATGGTTTTTGCGATTATAATAAGAGTGATTGTCTTCAATGATACAATAGATTCAATTTTGGTTGTTAACTCAACGAGTAGAAAATTGATTTAACTATACTTGAAGACTTTTGCAAAATATTAAAAAAAACCAATTTGCATGTTCAATTTTCCTAATTATGTTGCATCATTCCAACTTTCATCTTCTCTCATGACTTGGTTTGCATGTATTACTAAAGGCTAATGTTACTTTGCAATGAATTGTGAGTTTGTTCATTGTTGAGAACCTAGTCTTCTTATGTATTATGTTGTGAGCCAACCACATGCCATTGTGCTTGGTAAGGTGCTTGTGAAGAATTGGGGCTCACCCTACTGGCTCCCTAAATTCACAATTAGGTGGGAAGGTGAGCAAAATGAATTATACTTGACATAATATACTATGTGATGGTATTCATTTGGATTTCAGAATGTTCAAATGAATTTGCCTATTGCCCATGTGTATTTTGCAAGATGGTTTTCTAAATAGATAATAGGTTTTGACACATGCCCATTGCCCAAGTAATGCATGAACCCCTCCACTTTACCCCCCCCATTCTTTATGAATAATGGGTCATTTTACATGTACCCACAATTCTAGAACTCCAGAATTTTTTCTTCAAAGAATGGCCACGTTTTTGTTATCAATCATCAAATTTTCAACTACCCACCAAATTGGTATGATATTGCCCACCATATTTTTACACACATTATATATTTAGATAAAGTATACTGATTTCCTAAAGTATTATGGAACTAAAAGTTTTTAAATGATTATAATCATTTTGATGTTTAGATGTTGAATGTTTGGAATGTGAAATAATTATTAAATTTGATTAATTAACCATACAAATGTAAAGTCAAGTAAATCATGGTGATGTTCCAAAACTTTCACCCCCATTAGAATAGATGGCTCCACATAATTAATACATTTGTTCCTTAATGGTTTGGGTGGACAAGTACTCCTAAATTTCTTTTAAAAACATTTGAAGCATAATACATTGATATAAATTCTCTTCAAATTTGATACATCAATAGCAACAAATCAAGAGTTTAATTTTTGAAAACTATAATTGGGTTCGTTCAAATTTTAAGTATATGCAACTTGCCTTTTTGAAAATTATTGATCACCAAAGCTTAGAAGCACATGTATGGTATTCACTCAAATTTGACTATTTTCCGTTTAGGCATATACTAATTTTTAGCAATGCAAGTATACATCATTATAAGTACAACCATCCCAAGTGGAAATTCCATTCACCTTATGATTGTAAAATAATGAACCTTCAACACTTACTGAATAAAGGCATCACATAAAGAAGGTGCATACCATTATATTTACATTAGTCTTATGGAGATTTGCAAATAAATTCAATTCAAACAATCACAAGGCAACTAATATGGGTTGTAACCTGTGACTTTTCCCCCAATGGAACTATCACCGAAGCTTAGAAACACATGTATGGTATTCACTCAAATTTCACTGTTTTGTCGTTTTGGCATATATTAATTTTACCTATGCAAGTATATGTCATTATAAGTACAACCATCCCAAGTGGAAATAACATACAATTTATGATTGTAAAATAATGAACATTCAACGCATATTGAATCAAGGCATTAATTGAAGAAGGTATGCCATTATATTTACATTATTCTTACGGAGATTTGCAAATAAATTCAATTCAAACAACCTCATTTACTTTTCACTTAATATTTTATGTTTTTTAAAAATGTAAAAATGCAATCAAACCCAAATTGCTCATGCATGAAATAATAAAGAGTGCACAACAATGAACTAAATATTTAAGGGAAATGGAATATCAAATCATTCACCTCCCCTTGTTCTCTTGGTTCTAAGTGCAAAGCACTTAATCCTTTAAACTAGCTTTAAATTAGTAGATATATTTTGTAGGTGTGCTTAATCACTATTGTGTACCATAAGGTCCAAGCTACTTTGTAAAGTTAAGGTGTTATAGACTCAAGTGAATGCCAACCCTAGTAGGAAACCCTTTCCATCATAACCATTCATTTTAACCGTGTGGCAATTTAGATCATGATGATAAAGTACCAAACCTCACAAAGAAAGCCTCTTGAACAAGGACACAACCACTTTCCATTTTAAAGGTGTCACCCAATTCTTTGCATGCTAGGATAGAGTTTAAGAGGAGACACCCCCTAAGTCTCTAAAAACATTTTGTAAAGTACTTGGAAAAATGCCATAATATATCGGGAAGGCATCTTTTTTAATGTGGTACCTTTTACATACAAGACCAAGGAAACACATGTATATTGTCAATTTGGATATTTGGATACCATATTTGGATATTCCTATTATGCAATTATCAAATGCAAACATTATAGAAATCAATGCCAAGGGGCATTATCAATATTAGATTGGTATTGAAAATCTAATTATTTTTGGTGTTATCTATGTAATTGATTACAAAATCATGGAATGACGATAACAAGCATATGGATGCTTTGAAACTATGGGTATGTGTAAAATGACAAATTACACACACCTAGGTTTTTTCTCACAAAATGGCCATGTTTTGGTATTGGCCACCAAATTTTCAACCACATATGTACAAATATAAACTATACATTTCTATAATCTATATTGACTTCTTGAGCCATGATGTAGCCAAAACATAAAGGTGAGTGTGGTTTTGCGATGTAGATGCAAGTTTTTGGAGGCCAAAATTAAGTAACCATACAAATGTAAACCTAGATAAGTTAGGATGATGCTCCAAAACTTTTGCCCATGTCAATGGCTTCACATGATTAACATATCTATAACCCTAATGGCTTAGGTTTGAAGGTCATATACCCTCCACAATTGTTTTTTTGAGGTCCTTAGAAGTGCACATGGAATATCGAATTTGATATTAATGAAATGTTGCATGTACATACATAAGTTGTGTAGCATTTAAAAAAAAATCCAATGACAATGATTCATTGAAACTAATTTTGGGTAAACAACTTTAAAGTTTGTAAGTCATCTAGTTGAATATATCTTCCTTTGGATAGTTCCAAACAAGAATTTGTTTAGTGAAATCCCAAGTAAAGAAAGATGGAAAGGTGTTTTTACAGATTTGTGTTTCTTCAAATTGTGTTTTTATTTTCCAACACCATAGTTGCTAGAAAATTCTCAATATATTCTATAGCAAATTGCATCCCATTTTTGTTCAATTGAATTTGTATTCAAGTCAAGAATTTGAATTCATTTAATTTTTTTGAAATCAATTCAATTCAATTCAAGAATTTTAATTGAATTCACTTAAAGTTGCATGCAATGTCATTCTGATTTTCATTTGAATGAAACTGTCAAAACAATAGAAACTTATCAGAAAAATTGCTCTAAATGATAGAAATATGGCAAAACTTCTAGCGAAGTGGTGGAAGTCCCACTGATGTGCTGGTCACAGCTACCCAGAAAAGGGTGAAATTTTGCATTCAAGCAATTATGTGCAAGTACTTTCAGCAATCATTTTTTATTCTACTTCATCAAATGACAAATCATAATATGTTTTTACCT
>Ga0209208_10007443_pt1 | contig 14825 bp, 15 predicted proteins | sample S1TSphfallax_3_FD_187694 | JGI IMG/M metagenome (GOLD analysis project Ga0209208, IMG submission 187694) | Host-associated microbial communities from peat moss isolated from Minnesota, USA - S1T2_Fd - Sphagnum fallax MG (SPAdes) (version 2) | ecosystem: Host-associated > Plants > Peat moss >...
CTACGGATACATACTTTACAATTGCTTTCAAAGCTATATTACATCCATGCATTTGATTGTCAACAATAGGAATGAAGTGTGATACGTAAATCAAACACAAAGACGCTATTATGATCTATGAAGAAAGTGGACTTGAGTGTTACAATTATTTTTTACGAATTTGATGAATAAGAATAGAGCATTGTCAAATATTGGGGGATTTCAATTGTAATAACAAATATTGCACAAATTACAATTCAAAGGGTCACACGATAGAAACTTGTTGGGTGAAGAAGAAAGATGTTCTAAAAACCTTTGTAGTTACTATGGCAGGAATGGTGGCTTAATGTGTGAAGAATTATCAAGTACCAATTAAGAATCCATGCGTATTGTGTAATCATATTGTGTAATTCATGTAATTGTTCATATTGGCACAACACATTCATTCACCCAGTTACTATAGCGAATATATCCTTGCCCTCACAATGAGCAACCTTTTCCTTTCTTGGTTTATCAGCTCACCGTCATTGTCTTCACATGAATTCATTGCATGTCTTTGAAGCTTCTTGTTTATAAAATTTCCTCCATCAATGGCTTGGCCTTCCTTTTATCGGTATGAAACTTATTAATGGTGCATCCCATGTTCCCGTTGCTGACCCATGTCACTTAATACTTATAAGGTGTATTTCCATGCTCACAAATACTTGCTAGCCAAGCTGTTGTCTCTGATGGAGCATACCTAACTACTCACTCATCCCTCTCTCAGGATCCACACTTAAAAAGGGAACCAGTACCTAAACACAGTCATTGATTATCCCTTTGACCCTTTATACAAAGTTAACTCCCGGACTGCAATTCCATGAACATCCAACTTGAATCACGTTAGCAGATTTCACAGAACATCCAGATAGAAAACCCAGTAAATGCAAAGTCTTCGGTGTGCTTTTTCAGCAACTCGAAATATGATGCAAGGTGGATTCTTAGGTACCACTGCAATACAATTCATTGAATACAACTTTATCCAGGGTGTGCAGATAATCTGGTAGAAATCAAAATTACACAAAGGATTTGTCAGCACATGTTTAGCAACATTTCAGCACAGATCTGACAAGCACCTAGTGCAAATTGATCCACAAGGTTACTGTAGAGAATACTTCCTTTATCCTTGCAATGAGTAACCCGTTTCTTTCAATTATTAGCTCACCATCAATATCTTCACATGAATTCTTTGCACATCTTTGCACATCTTTGTAGCTTCTTGTTTTTCAAATTTCCTCTATCAATGGTTTGGCCTTCCTTTTATTAATATGAAACTTGTTGATGGTGCTTTACATGTTTCCCATTGCTGGCTCATGTCAGTCTGCTCATGCTTCCAGGAGTCCAAATACTGTTCTGGTTTCCCATGAGTCATGGATGCACTGGGAACACGGTGACATAAGGAGCAGCTCAAGAAGGATGTTCAGAAGGGAGCCAATTTGATCAAGCTTGCAGAGCATGAACCCTTGAGGAGGGATGTAAGGTACACATTTGTTAGTTATATTAAATCTAAAATACTGCTATCCTGTAGTCCTGTAGTCCTGTGTATAATATAAAGCAGGGAGCTGAGCAGGATTCTTCTCAGTTCTATACCAACCAAGAAAATCTGATAAGCAAAGCAGGGAGAAGCAACTGCCTAATACAATCCACAGATGGCACAGGTACTGCCAAACCACATAAAAAGGAAATGAGGAACACAAGGATGAGATGGGGTTGCTAAATAGACTTCATATCTCACATCATCAGCTTCAAGTATTCACAACATATGCTCCAACCACAACTATAATGTCCCACTAAACAGTCAGCACTATCTTTGTCGAGATAATAGATATTCATCAATTCTGGCCTTCAACTCAACATCTGGGATGAGCATATCAGATGTAAGAACTGACCGGTTGAATGGGTCTGTCTGCACACATGTTCCAAACAAGAATGATCACACCTGTAAGATAACTCCTGTTTCATGTAATGCATTTACCAACTTGAGATAAGTCCCCAGTACATTAAAATCTTTTAGAGGATTCTTAACTTTGCCCAGTCATACCTGGTCACTTAGCAGATGCCTTTGAATAGTGGAGAGATCAACGGTGGTCTTCGAGGATGGCAAAATTACAGGATCTTTCATAAGTGTGTACTGCAGCTAGAAAATAACCAGTTTAGTTTCTCCTTGGGTCATCCATTGATAGTTAATACCACACAAGGATACCTTGAGATAATATGCATATAGACACATGTCACCTACCCTAGATCTAGTTCTCAAAATCCAAAATGTACACTCAGAAGAGATTTGTATGAACCTGAATTGGATCAAGGAACTCTTCTGGAATTTCACCAAGCAAAGCCTCTGTATCCTTAGCTTCTGTAGCTGCTGCTTTTGCTTTAACACCAAGCTGTTCAAATTCTTGAATAGTTTTCTCTGGGAGTCCACCTATTTGGCGCAGTAGTCCAGCTGCCTCAGCAAATAGCTGCAATGGGAGAGTGAGATGATTCAAATTCTGGGATGCCAGTGTTCTGCAGAGAACATGCTCTGCCCAAACCCTGAACCATAAAGCACTCTGCAGAGACATGATACTGTGGAATGTACAATTTTTCCGCAACTAGTGTGCAAAAGGGTAGGCTAGCTAAATCTCATTCTCTTACACTGGGATGATTTTGTTGTACAAACAATTATATGACATTCCATTCTATCTTGAAGAGATTTCACCATTGCAAAGAGGCACATCTGAGACATAGATGTGCTGTCAGAACCTGCTAGAGAAATAACACTGAGATGCAATACTTTCCCTGCTGTAGGTTGTGGACCTTCCACCCCATCCACACCTAGACAACCAGAGAAGAGCCTAAAAAGCCTCTTGTTCCATATAGCTTCACAGTTTACAGCAACGGTACATTCACAGAAGAAAATGAAAGCTTAGCAATACCTCCTCCCGGTAGGAACGACCATCACTAGAAATAGCATTTGCAAATGACTGATGGGCATCGCCCCTGTCAAGGTGTACATAGATATCCACAATCTTGCATGCAGCAGCCCACACACATGCAGACCACCTGTTAAGGAAAGATGACTAGCATTAACTGCATAAGCCACTCATATTACCCACAGAAGGCACTGCAAGGTACCTGCTTATCTCTTCTTTAAACTCTCAGGATTGAAAAAGTTCATGAACTTTATGTATCACATGACATATAATTTGTTTCCAAGATTCCAAGATACCCTACACCTAGTGCTCCTTCAAGCAATCCTGTCAAGAAACTGGACCATAAAAACAGAGAAGAACAGAGATCTTGATCACTCTTCTTTGAACAATGCACGTCTACCTGGGATAGGAGTTCCTTGGGCCTGAATTCATATTTCTCTGGTTCTTTGACCCTGAGGGCCTTACGTTGAGGTCCAACTAACTGGAAGAGGAAGTAATTCAGCATTGATGCAATTCTCTCCACCTGCCAAGCATCAGTACCAAGTCTCAAGTCTCAACCCTGTATCAGATAGCTTTCATGACTGGCAACCTACATATTTCTGTTAGACCTCTGCCCAATTCAATCAAAAGGATCATGGCTTTCACAAATGCAATATAAAGAAGGCAAATTTCTTTAACATGATGTCTCATTTCTCCAAGAACAGTGGCTTCACAGATGCCTTGCAAAGACTAGGAATGAATGTCAATTTTCAATGTGGGACTAGCAGGAGCCTATTACCAATGAACAAATGAATTTCCAAATCTTGAGGAGAAACTACATTTAAGAGTACGTCACTACAAAGACTGTTACCAAAGTGTCTTGTAAGCTCAGCAGAGTTTCAAGTAGACATATTAGTACAACATAAACTGATGGCAACTTATTCTATCACTCTATAAGGTCATTACTTCAGCCATGTTGGAGCAGAACCCCACTTGATTCCAACTTAACTTATTCCCTAAATTAGATGAAGATAGGGCAAACCATTTCAGGAAGTAAGAAAGGTGCAGTTATCTCTGCAGATGTATACTGCAGCATTTTTACATCCTCATTTGCCAATGTCATGTCAATGCGCACAACCTGTTCATATGCCCCCTCATCAATCTGTCTTCCCATTACACAGCAGGCACAGGAATACAAACAGAACATACAAGAGGACAACACTGAAAATTAAAGGAGAAGTCAAGATCAACTATGGCTACAGTAAACAGCTCAAAAAACCAACAGCTCAGTCTGAATCATCAACCCATGTTCAACCAACACACATGCTCTTGCTGATGAAAATGATGCACTCGCTCCTGCCTCTCCTGAGGTGGCCTTTGGTTCCATTCATCTGAATTCTCAATTTCTGCTTCCATCGCCTTAAGTTCTGGAATCTTTTTTAAGCTTTCATCAAGCAAAAAGATGCTGTCATTGATGAGTAAATTGAGGAACTTCAAGTAAGAGCCCTTCTCCTCCATTATCGCAATCTATCATCCATCACAGAACACACCATAAGCTCTGAAGAGATCTCTTCACTTTCCCTATTGGATGTAGAGTAATATTCTGGTACTATAGAATAGACCACAGTGAATCAGAACATGTTCAGACAAAGCAGTTACGAATAAAGGTTTTTCCTCTATCATATGGGGCATTCAACATAGTGTGGAGGATGCGGGTGCTGTGAGAGACAAGGTGTTTTCCACACACACAAATATACATCTATATAAGTACTGGGAACTTATCCACACTAACAATCTGAGTCAACCTCAAAAGAATTGTGAGTTGACCTGATAATCATGTAATGGATAACAGATGGGCAAACAAGAGATGAAAAGAAAAGAAAAGAAAAGAAAAAGGAGGACCTGACTCCAAAAGATGGGGTAAAGACTAAGAAGTGGGCTAAGCAATAGAAATTGTCACACAGATGCTCCTGACTTCAAAATGCATGGTAGTGAACATCTATCATAGCATCCCTGTGACTTCATCAGCTTCCAGCAGTGGGCAGACATTAATGTCATGCATTAGCTGACATTCTGAGTTTCTGTCATAAAGCTGGTAGTAATGGGAAGCATCAGCCATGATGCTGGCTAACTCAACAAAGAGAAAAGAGAAGGACACAAAGGAACAAAAGTAAGATGAACATTAAAAAGAACAAAAACAAAACATGAACCGAACAAGGAAAGAGGAGGACAAACAATAAAGTAACTATTGTCCTGAGTTTCTGTCATAAGGTTGCCATGCTGCTGGCTAGATCAACAAAACATAAAAGAGAATGATATGACCAATGTGAGTATCGAGAATCCCTGACTTAGAATTAGAAATGTAACCAGAACCAGGCAAAAAAAACCTTAGTCAAAGAAAAACTCCAGAGAAGGAGTAAGGAACAGGGAACAGAAGAACTAGCTTGACATGAACTATAAACAAGTAGTAAGAACAACAGTGAATCTCTTGCTTGTTAACTGGTTCAGTAACAAATCAAAAGTACCATGTATGATAGGAAACTCTTCTATTGTAACTTTACTTTTCTATCACACCTTACCCACTGCCTTCATCAGCTTCCTGTACGGGCCAGTTACACTGGCCTGCCTACTGAGTTTCTGTTGCAAGTCCAGATGCAACAGGCACACATCAACCATTATGCTGGCTGATACCCTACACCAAATGAACACTGATGGAAGAAACAAAGAAACAAAAGGAGGGACATGAGGAAGGAAAAACAGAATACAGAAGACAAAAGAAGACATGCAAGAGGAACACAGAGAAGAAAAAACATAAAAAGAATCAAACAAGAAAATATGAGAGAGAAACAATGCAGAGATCTTTGAGAACAAAGTGGGCTTCCAAAAGCTTCCTACATAGGATATTGAAGCTGTTGAATTTGAGGATTCCAAAGCCAGAAACAGCAAATGGAAAACTTTCTTTAGCAAAACATCTGACTTGATAAATAGCATCTTTATTTTTTAGAAGACTAATTACACTTGCCACTTGAGCTATGAAGAACTCTCTTGAGTTAGCCTTAAGGGCCTATAAATTGGACATTGCCTACTTAAAATTTGGTAAAAATATTGGAACGAGGAAGACATAAGAATGATGCTAGCACCTGCATACTCTGACCGAGAATACTTTTTAAGATGTAAATGTTTGTAGCTCTGAAATTTGGGTTGTTAGTAAATTCAAGAAATTGAAAAGAAGCCACAACAATAACACTGATGAGAATTGAGATATTGCCATGCTTACAATTAGGAAAGCCAGAACAAGTTCAGAACTTTTTCTTGAAGTCAAAGAAAGACTTGCAGATAAGGACTGAAAAGCTGGGAAGATGAAGAATGGAAGGGTAGAACTTGAACAAATAACAATAAAACTAGCAGTATGAACAATAGTGACAGTCTCTCACTTGTTCAAGGACCATCAAAGAATGCAGGTCAGGAAATAATCAGAACCTTTTTACAAGTGCATTACAGAAAGAGCAAATGAACCAATGATGGAAAATTTACGAAGGCACTCAAACCATAGAAAGATATCAGCAATAATACAGGTTTCATGAACTCATCAAGAAACCAAATTGTACCTTCTTCCAAGCATCGTGATGACTGGGAACTAACCAAAGGTACTCCAACAACTCAGCAATATTGTGGCGGATGTTGAATTTGTCATAGAACTGCATCACCAAAGAAAGCAATCAACCAGTGAGGAAGAAAGGCTGCCTATTTAACCTGCAATTACTTGCAGTTGAAAGACTAGAAGATTGGAATCCTGCCTCCACTTGCTCACCTGTGGGTCTTCATGCAACATAAAGAAAAGTACAAATCTTGTCTACTACTTCTCCGTTGGATCCCACCTTGACATTCTCAAGTAGCAACCCTACATCTTTTTGGGACATGAACCTGACTTACTACCCCTACATCTAGTTATCCCAGGTCTGATCAATGACCTTGCTGAAGAAGGAGATCTAGAAATGTTCTCCTCCTCCCAGTGGTAAGTCTAATTCCATTGATCATCACAAATGAGCGAAGTAAAATTGCAGATATAACACAGAAATCATGCACTGGGGCACAGTGAAGCTTGTAAGCACAGTTTAAGTTCACATGCAGCAGCTTAGCCTTCAGCCTAATAACCTTGAATAGACAATGGATCACATAAGGAGAAAAGAAAAACCTGAGTATGAGAGCCTGTGAATTCAATGTCCACATAAAGCTTGAGAAGATTCGGCACCAAATACTGCAAAGCCAAGTGATGCTTCTCAAACAGCAATGCCATGTTGCTTGCCATTACTGATGAAGGGCTGCACAAGACATAGAACATTAAATAGAAGAAGAAAATTAACTATGTCAGCTGTAACCAGGAAACACAGATATTCACCACATTTCACTGACAGGGCAACTTGTATCTAATCACACTGACACCCTAGAGAACTCCCCAGAAAGATGGATGAGAATACCACCTTTTAGAGGGCATCCATGCATTCAGAACTTCAACCATTTTTGCCCTCAAGTACGGATTCCTCACATGAAGTGGACTACCCATAAACATCACTATAAAGGTCATGAAGTCATCCTGCAAAACTTATCCACATCAGTACTCATGAACCCGAATACAGTCTATTGCTATGCAACTATGTTCAGCACTGATGCGCCATGGCAAGCATCAAGAGTTACACATAAGCTCTGGCAGACATGAAAATCCTGACAGACATTAGCACTATAAGTTTGGAAAATCACCAAGTCGACAGTATCAAGCCCCTTTGGAATGCGGGAAGCAAATAGCAATAGCTCCATAGGGTCCTCAACAAAATGTTCAGGCATGCAAGCAAACTCCATTGGGCATATGGAAGGAAGGGGCAAGCGAAATCCGCCAACCAAGCCCGCCAACCACACCACCATCAGTCGGTAGAAACTAAGCCCTTGCTGTAAGAGGTTCACATCCTGAGGTCACCCTTCCTGTGATTAGCAAATTTATCCTAAATCTGGGGCCAAAAAACCTACAGTGCAATAAACACCCCTAGCAAACAAACATGGAAATCTCAATGAGCACCAGAAAGAAACAATGCTTTCCCCATATACTCGTCAGCTGGGACTGCAAAATTTAATGTCTATCAGATTCCAGAGAGAACTCCAGAATAATGCTCAGATGGTAAGCTATGTGTCAGTTCAAGCAAAACTAAAACTGACATGAGAAGAAAAGTGCGGTCATAACCAAAGTGTTGACAAAAAGTATCAGACCATCACCTTCACCAAGAAGGGCAGTGACTAGCTGCCATGACTCCCCACTGATTTCAGCAACTCCCACGGTGGGTGTAGCTAAATATAAAATAATCTGCTTCAAAAAATTGGGCTAAAAATTATTTTAAAATCTCTTTCTTAAGCTTCTGTCATGTTTCTTGAAGCAAACAGGAAGACACTATCACAATGTTAGCTTGCACTTGAGGGAAATAGCTAGTCAATAGTATCCTCATCTAAGCTGCAATAAGCTTGTGAGGGTAAGCTTCAATTCATTCTAGCTTGCCAATACGTAAGCAACCATCAAAGCATAAAGCAAAACAAAACATGCACAGTATGAAGTTCATATGGTGCACAACCTGAGTAACACTAGGCCACACTAAAACCAATTTATGAGCTTTTCCCCATTGCTGATTTGCAAAGAGGTGTAGCACATGCATATCTGCTTTATAGGCCAAAAACTTAGCATGTGAATATTGCCAACCAGCAGAAAAGAAGGAAAGGCTGGTGAACTGATGGGAAAAATGGAGGGAAACCCCAAGTCAGGTGATGAACACATCTAACATTGCAAAGTCTCTCCCCTCTAAGAGGACAGAGCAAGTAAACAAGCATATAGAATACAAGCAAGGTACCTTGAGAAGCTGGGCATCATAGCAAAGTCGATCTTGTGAAAGTCGCTCAACCAAGGCTTCTGCCTGTGATATGTCATGCTCCAGTTCTTCAGGTGCTCCATTACCACGCATGGCCTTCAGTGCAACAAGAGACTCCTTGTGCCTGGAAAGGTCCTGCACCATGGAGAAACCTAGCAAACTTTTTAGAACCATCCAAACTCAAAATGCTGTGTGCAGCACAGGTAGATCTGAATCAGTATTCCAAAACCTGAATCCTACCAACCAGACCTTGGCTATACAACTCTATCAAATTAAGTCTCCATCAAACATAACAGCCCCAAACTAGCAATGATCATTGTCAATCCAGCAGCTCAGCACCTCTAAGTGCAATTTACAAGGAGCTACAGGTACTGAACCAGAGGCATTATATGGCAATCAGACCAATCGTCTATAAACCATTGAGTAACAAAGAGCTCTCAGACACTTCTCATACATACAAATCTAACATCAGTCAACAACAGTGATATATGTTAGCAAGTGCAAGGACAGAAAAGCCATCAGAAGACCCAGAAGACCCAAGTTTGTTGATAACAGATAAATCTCAAAGGTGCTTACCTGAACCAGTGTCTTGAAATCCAAAAGTGCCTTTATGAGGCCCAAATTGAGTACTCTTGCTGTCAAGAAAAAGCATTCACAAATAAAGGAGAAGTTAGAATGATCTGCAGGTTTAGAAGCAGCAGGTCCAGGCAAATAGGATTGTGGATTGTTCACAGTTGAGGTAGATGCTTCCTCAGCTTGCAGGTGTCGCAACTCTTCATGCTCATGTAGCTGCTGAGCCTGATACAAACCATGGCTTTGGCCATAAGTATGACTGTCCACCCACTTTGCTACCTCTTCTGAAGTTGCAAGAATGGCTGTCAACCCACTGCCAATTCACTTATCATCAGTCAAGTGATGAACCAATTGCAGAAAAACAACATTGTGTTGCACATAATAACAAGCCAGCACTCCATTCTCATTCTGTCTTTCGAAATGATCTAATGTAAAGAAATCACCTAACATACCATAATCTCAGTACAAAATGCAGATGCAAACTATGTTCAGAGGATAAGACAATGAACTCTGGAGGCCTTCACAGCAGAAAATACCAGAAACTTTCCAAGGGTAAGTAGTATGGTACCCTGAGCTCTATACAAAGTGTGACAACAACACATTGCCAGAGTCTGCGACCATAAGGCTCTTGTAAGTATAGACTTATCAGTACAGTCCCTGTGTAGGTATGTGCTCTACTGCCTAGTGACCTCACAATGCAACTAACAGAAGATCTAGGAATAGAAATATGATCCTAGTTAAGTCAATGTGTTTATTCAGGTATGCTCGGGGCTGCAGGGAGTGCATGCTGATGTTCATCTCTAAAATCACCCTGGAACTGGGGCCTCAATTTCTTATCACATTTTGGAGCCCATCTAGTTTGGCTGTTGCAAGCATGCATCAGTCACAAATTATGGGAACAAAAATTCACAAATTAGACTAATATCCTTCAGGAAAGCAGATTCCTTTATGAGACTTGGAAGATGCGGCTCTATTGTGATCCACATTATCCTATTGTGCAACTTCTGAAATGGCATTGACAAATACAGATAAAACATTAGGTATGCTTATGCTGGAAAAATGTTCTTGCTCTTCTCTATGGTGATAATGTAGGAAGTTGGAATTGAAAAAGGCTACTAAATTGGGCACCTGAAATCAAGACGTCCCTTTTGTAGCACATAGCTAGCTTCAATCTTGCCCTTCTTAGACAGAGAGGCATCTAGAAAGGGGTCACAAAGCTTCAACATGACTGCACTCAGACTCACAAACATCCCATTGCTGGCAGTAGTGAAGGGGTTTGCCTGCATCACCCACCGTACTTGACCATGTTAGCAGTTCCTCTTTCATGCAAGAAAGGAAAACATAGGAGTTGACACCTGACAGGAGTCAGAATAAAGGAAGACCTGTATTTGCACTCGATTGGCATTCTTTTGGATCACATCTGCTAAGTACTGTAGAACTTTTTCTCGAGCCTCAGCTGTCTTCAACAGCTTCAGAATGACATCATATAAACCATCATATAGCTGGTGCATTACTGTCCTTATTAGGGCATAAGATGATGTCAGGTCTGATGTTCGGCGTGTTGAGGCTTCCGAAAAACACTGTTGTCTGATTGACCCAAGATACAACAGAATTAGGATCACAACCACATTTACACATCAAACATGAATCAAAACCACAAAATCTCTATAGGCTTTCTCATACTAACAACGATATGTGCACCAAAATGTGGACTCTGAAAAAACTCAAGGGCAACTTAATGATTATAATGTGCAAAACGAGGATACACACACCCTTACAAACACAGCATGCAACCAGTACAAAGGCAAAAACACTCATCATCCTCGACCACAAAGGAAGATGGTGCATCCTGTACCATGACAATTACAACAGGCAAAGTTCCTGTCAGGTTTAGGGCATCACCCCACATTGGGTTCTCCGTTGCCAAAGACAGGATGATCAGGAATAACGCTAATGTGGAAAAACGGGCCCAAGATACTGCTCACTTCCAGAACTCGCCCATTTACGTGACTTCCCCTGGGATTCCACATAGGATGATGGACAAGTACTAGGGCCAAGCTAGAGTGGGATACCAGCATCCCTAGAGCCCTCAAGTATCCCTGGAATGGTCCTAATGGAGAAATCTTCATCACACTTCCCTGCAGATCTTTGAATAGCTGCTCAAACACGTTCTTCAATCCTTCCGGTTCATTCTCAAATCGGTTGATGAGATCGTCGAGGAACCCAGGTGGCAATGTAGAGCCACTTGAAGCGAAGGTGTCGTATCCCATGTTAGGAGACAAGTCGCCCAAAATTAGGGTTAGAAATTGCATGTTAGGGGACAACGATGGCTCAGGTGGTTGTGGGAAATTTATGTCCTCGGCATGCGCAAGCACAAGTACAGCATAGGAAACAGCTAACTCCTTCACCTGCTGCAAAGCATCCAGAATTTCTGCCAAAATGATTTTATCTTTCATAATCTGCGCTTTGCGAGCCTCCTCAAGTGCTCGTCGATAGCATCCTACGAGATAAGAGAAAGGAGGGTCGTATCCAGCATAAATTGTGCTTAGCCTTTGCATGAATACTCGTTCAATAGAATCGCGCGATAGAACGGTCGGCCTATCTTCGCTTAGCAGTTCAGCCGCCAGCTGCTCCAAATAGAGCGGCACTCCGCTTCCACGGTCATCTCCCGGCCTCAATGTCACCTGTAGCACACGTTGCAGTACCTTATCTTCTATATCAACCTTGCTTCTGGTTGCCTTAAGTTGAGCCATACCTCCCTTCTGCAGAATCCACCCACTGCTCCACAACCTAATGAATAGATCCGCAAGCAACCACAAACCCTTTCTTTCCACCAAGAATTCGTGTAATCTACAGAATACAAATATTGTGAGGGTCGAGAGGGGGAAGGTCGCCAGTGGCAACAACGCTGTAAAGCAAAAGTCGACAAGGGAAAAAGGGAAGCGGCCGAGCTTTACCCTAGCGGCCCGAAACTCGAACAATTTTTTTAAAAATATTGTCGGGCAGTAAAGAGAACCTTTTCAAACAGTGAAATTCAACCTGTACGTACAGAAGAAACCCTACCGCTCTTCTGCGCTGGCCGGCCTGGGTGTTTTTGTATAGGAGAAGGGCCTGCGTACAGGCCCTTCCGTGATTTGAGATCTGTGCGCGAGGACTGTAGGCCGAGGGAACAGGTCGAAAATCATGGAAGGGTCTATCTGGTACTTTCCGCTGGTCAGAAGATCCCAGTACAGCCTGGCTGGTACCTTCCACCGTAGAAGATCCTGCTTGCTGAAAACAGGTTTCTTCAAACACGTAAGGGAGCTGAAAATACAAAGGAAAAATCCACGCAGTGCTTTACTGTTGGTGTTCAACTCTTGCGACTCAAAGTGCACAGTTCTGCAGATTCTGTACAATTTGCCCACCCGCTACGCTCTTATCAGGAATTGTGCAGAATTTGGACACGAAACGAGGGATGTTTGACAGAGAGACACTATTGATCTATAGAAAACCCTTTTTGCCCTGGGCAGTTCATGTCCATTGTCTCCTCATGCATATGCCTCTATAGGAGATTCATTCTTGCATCCACTCACTGTTTCTTTCCCTTCTTAAATTTAGAAATCCACCTTTCTCTGCACTCCTGAAATGAATTTCTTGTATGCGTCCATTTCTTGCTTTCCTCAATTGTGCATCTGAAGTGCCACCTAAGATTCAAAGGCTCTTTTTTGAGTATCTCAAGTTATTCTGAACTCGGCTCAGATTGAAAGGTTCAGGACAGACTGCTTACAGCAAGGTTCTATGGATCGTCTATTTGTAATTAGGTTTCTTATTGATATCAACCATCTGACTGTGGTGGATCAAGTCAATTAGGCTTCTTACTGATATCAACCATTTCTTTGTGTGGATTAAGTCTTTTGGTCCAAGGAACATTGTGCAGCTTCAAGGGGTACTAGTTTGCGTGCAGGTTGCATTGGTTATCAGCTAAGTTGGTGATGAGAAGGATCCAGGGAGCACAAGCTGATAGGCAAGCACTCTAAGTCACACAGAGGAGGAGCACCCTAAGCAACAGAGCAGATTGGGGTGAGAGATAGGGAAAGAAATGACTGGCCTGTCTCCAAATAATCTCTCCAGGAATGCCCCCACCCTAGGGCTTTACCCTATACAAAAAAAGTGTCAAGCAGATGCAAAATTTCACACAAATTTTTTGTCTGGTCCTGTATGTACAGGTCTTTTAAGGCATTGAAGCTATCTCTCACAAATTGGTAAAACAATTTAACTGAGATCCCTATCACAGAATTGCTTCTCAACAAGGAATCACATCAGCATTGCAACACAATTATATTCGACTTGCAATGTGAGATCTCCAATTTTTCTTCTGAAAGATTGTGCAGTTGAGTATGTAACCAGGTTCCTATGAGCTTTCTCAACATGTTGGTGGGACTGAAAGATGAACAAAGTCTTGCTATTTTGTATCCAACTTCTTGGAAGGGCAGACTAAATAACTTACAAAATTGTACAGCCTCAGGCATAACCAAGCTCCACAGCTTGATGAGTATCAAACATGGTGATAGTAAACACCTGCAGCCCTTCTCTACTATTCTGCCAGGAAAATGAAAACAATATCACAGGACAGTCAGTGCACCGGAGTCACATGTTCATCACAAACATGGACTGCTAAAAACTTTGACTCTGCTACAACTATCTAAATCATAACCTCTCTACTCATTTCCAAAGGACATTCAGATCACTCCAATTTTGAAGGAATGCCTTCATAGCGTTCAACCCGTTCCTTGACAATACTACGTCGACTGTTGGCAACTTTGTTACTGGGGTCGAATTGCAAAGCCTCTTCATAGGCTTTAAGAGCTCGCTGGAAGTCCTTTTTCTTTTCATAAGCATCAGCTAGGTTGTTCCAGGCAGTCACATAACCTGGTTGCAGCTTCACAGCCTTCTCATACTGAGCAATGCCTGCGTCCAACTTGTCATCACTAAAGTAGCTGAAACCCAATGCATTATATACCTGCAAACACCCTCCTCCATCAACATTACTTTCTTGAAGTGAACAACCTATATACCAAATTTGTGTGCTTGGTGATTGCTCAACAGATTTACCGCTGATCACAACCCAGCACAATGAAATTCCTGCAGATAATGTTCCTGGCATGTTCACAATAGTGAAAGGTCAAATCACTCAAGACATTGAAATTATCTGTAACCATTTCAGTTTGGCACCTGAGAATACACCTAAGGATGGGGTTTTTCTGGAGCTGGTTTTCATCACAATCTGGAGTTTTGGTGTTTGTCTTTAACTGCATCCAAGGGGACAAGGCCTAGTCAATATTTACCTGGGCCAGATCTTGCTCATCACCATCCCATTTCTTGATGGCCTGTTCTAAATATTTGTTGGCAAGCACGTAAAATTTCTTGCGCAGCATGACTGCCCCAAGCTCAAAAT
>Ga0209208_10007444_pt1 | contig 14824 bp, 11 predicted proteins | sample S1TSphfallax_3_FD_187694 | JGI IMG/M metagenome (GOLD analysis project Ga0209208, IMG submission 187694) | Host-associated microbial communities from peat moss isolated from Minnesota, USA - S1T2_Fd - Sphagnum fallax MG (SPAdes) (version 2) | ecosystem: Host-associated > Plants > Peat moss >...
AAAAAAATTCAAAGTGTGCACTGAAAAACCTCAACTGTATTTTACAAACATGAAGTATTATTTTATTTATGGAATTTTATTTTGGAAAATGAACTGTTTCTCGAATTGTTACCATCCAAGTTCAAACCTCAAATTTATGCAATTGAATAAATACCAGTTATTAATTTTTTTATTATTGTAAAAACCTCTTTTTTGTTTTTGCCCTTTTTTTCTCGCGGGCACACCACAATATATTAGGGTTTGGGGGGTTGGGGCAAATTTAGGGTTAGGGTTAACTTTCAAGGGAGAGACGACGTGAAGTTGCAGAAGGGAAGAAGATTGAGAGACGGCGATGGCGGACATTGATATCTACTATCCAAAAAGTCTCTCAGAATTCTCAACTGGTATTTTCTGCAGGAACCTGGTCAAGCGATCACACGAAAATGGCGTGCAGGAACAAAAGCTGTTGTTGCGCACAAATGGGTATGGTACTCTGACCCATGGCAGCTATGCGCATTGACAACATAACCACCCGCATACAGAGAGAATCATTAGTTGAATGAGCTTCTAGTTCAAGAAACCAGAATATGTGTTGTGACAGAAAAAAAAGCACCAGAATTTTGTAGCAACAAAAAAAGACCTTGTGTCTGCACAAGGTGAGATATGTGCACATATTTTAGATCTTTTACCATTGGGATGAAGGCACTGGTCAGTGTAGAGGGAAGATTCTTAAGAGGCAAGAAAGACATAAGATGGTGCAATCTCATCAGTTTCACCGGCCCTATTTATCGTCGTTTCTTCACCAAATGAGGTTGTCTGCTCAGGCTTAAAGGATGCCGGAATTAATGGTGTACACACTGGTCCAGGTGCAACAGCTGCAGAATTCCATAGAAAAAAAGACAAAACCTCGAAAGACGGGATGCACACAGAATTGATATATAGTTCGTCAGGATGATAATGTTGGATTCTTGTTCACAAGAATGAAGTCAAGTTGTTAAAAGCTTGCAAGCTCTGATGAAACATTCAAATTCTTCTTCAGGTGTTATGAGAGAAGAGAGTAAGAACTAACCACTAACACGGATACCACGACTGATAAGCTGCAGAGCCAAGCCTAGAGTGCAGGCAAAAAATAGTACCCTTGGTTGAAGTGTACCCCAATAGCTTTGCATCACCCTTGAATGCATTCACAGATGTTGTGTTTATGATGACACACCCTTCCTTCATGTGTGGCCGTGCATGTCTGAGAAAGAAAGAAAGTAACAACAACAACAAATAACTTCTACTAGTGATGAGCAAATGCCTGTGAGTTTCTCTACATCTGGCTTTCTAGGTATAGCTTCTGAAGCTCTCAAACAACCCTTTTGCAATTTTTGGTGATCATTTCTGTGTCGAGAATTTTGCACTTCAGAAATCTCTGGTTTGAGTTGTGCATGCATGCAAGATCAGAAATCTCTGGTTTTCATTATATGAAAGATTCAGTACTGACCATGCAAGGTAGAATTGTGAGAAGATGTTAGTTCTGAAAGTGCGTTCCAGTTGTTCTGGGGTCAAATCCTAAATATACTCCACAGTGTGTTGCTCTGCTGCATTGTTGACAAGAATGGCGATTTGTCCATACTTTTCCACAACGGCATCAATTACCTGCACACAAAAATGAATGAACAAGAAGATATAAACCCTAAACCCTAAACAAAAAGATCATTATAGGTACCTGGATCATACATACCTGCAAGAAGACTAGAATGACAGAAATTCAGATAAGTCTAGAATCTGGTACCAGAGAGCTCAGGAAGAATTAGAAAGTCTAGTGGTTTCAAGTTCCAAAGAAATGTTTTTGAAACGAGTTTGTGAGAATTTGGAAGAGGAGAAGAAGATTGTTCAGAGCTGTTAATTTTTTTTGTTGTCACCTTTATGTAGTTGTGGTCAAATCCAAAATCTGTAGCAATCTTGAGGGGATCATGATCAGCAGGAGTCTTGTACTCTTTGAGAAGTTGGATTGTGTCTTCTCCTGTATGCCTGGGACGTGTGTGAATGCCACAGTTGCACCTTCAGCTGAGAAATGGACTCCCACAGCACACCCTGTTCCTGAGTCACCACCAGTCACAAGCACAATCTTACCCTGCAAGGTTCAAGGTCTACCCACAACATTCATTTGGGTTAAGTCTCCAGCTTCCAAAGCAAAATGAAAAATCCAACATTCAATTCACATCCCAACTAACTGATTCAATGTGTGTAAACCTCCATTGATACAAAATTTCACAATATAAAAAATGTTCATCTTTTTTGTCTTTTGATTGTAAGCTAGAACACAAATCAAAGGAAGAGCAGAGTTGGCAATGGGCTGACAATAAAGAGAAAAATAAAAACTATAATCTGAGAGCTGCACCTTAAGCTTTGCAGCTAGTTTGTAGGTAGAGCGTATAAAGCTGGGAGTGGGTGTCATTTCATGCTCCCTTCCAGGATGGTTCTCTTGCATCTGCGGAGTTATTTGCTGCTGCCCATCCTTCTCCTCCATCACAAACAAAACAGAACAAAACAAAACAAAACCAAAAGAAGACCAAAAGCTCAAAATCTCCTAATTTAAAAACAGAGCAGTTGGCAGATCATTGAATAGTCCTGTATGAAGTTTGTTTTGACAACAAAAGGCAGCAGCTGCAGCTAAAACAGAGAAACAACAACAAAACCAAAACAGCTAGCTCACACAAAACATACAAAAGCTTCTACTAGCAAACAGTGGTGATCAACTAACTCCACAACTCTTGATGGAGTTAGTTAGTTAGTTATTTGAACTCATTGAGTTTGCAGCGAATTGGCTTTGAATATTGGCTGTGAATTTTTTGCTTATAATATTGGGCTTGCAGATTGAGACTGACTCCAGAGTAGCCCATTTTTGGCTGGCTATATATATATATAGCCATAAATCTATATTAAAAATGAAAAGTGCTAAATTTCAAGTCCTTTTTGAGATTTTTAATAGCCAAAATTTGATCAAAAATTAAGAAAAATCACCAGATTTCTATACATTGGTTCAAGCATGTAGCCACAAATATAGAAGGATGTTTTAAATTTTTTACTTTTGTATGTATCTTGAAGCCAAATTTGGCTAAATCTTCATGTGGATCATTGCCATTTTGGCTACATCACAAAATTGACAAAAAGAAACACTGCTCCAGAAAGGCCACCTTTGACAGAAAAGAGAGACAATTGGGTGTTGATGGTGGGTGCCAGATGGTTGAATGGCAGCAATGACAAGGGACCCGACCCATGCATGGCATGGCATGGCAAGGCATGCAGGGGGTTTGGAAAATATTAGTGTACGGTGGGTATTTAAATGTATTTAAATCAATGGCGGATATTGGGATCAGATATATATATATAAATCCACTCGTCTCTGTGTCTATCTGTCGAGGTCTTGAAACCCATATCACTTTTTAAATTGTCCCCCCGAACTCGAGGGCCTAAAAACTATTCAGAACCTCAATCACACACTTTTACTTCTTTACTTACTGAGTCCCGAGTCCTGAGTCGCAACCAATCCAGGTCCCAAATCTCAACACCCAGGCTTCAAATTACTTACTGGGGTGCCTACGGTCAAAGAGCCAAATGGTAAAAAAAAACCTGGCGTGGGCCGGGCGGCGCCTAGCCATCGATCGTGTTATTAATAAATAAATAAAATGAAACAAAGTTGTAACAATATACATATATATATATATATATTAAAAGGGGAAAAACTAGAAAAAAAAACAGAAAAACACTTTAACAATTAGAAACATTTTTTAAACATTTAAAAAATGAAATAAATATAATATATATATATATAATATTATAATAATAACAGAAAACACATTAAAATAAGAAAGATAAAAGTTTCTAAAAAAAACTAAAACATGAACCGAGTTTTAAAAAAACGGGGGACTTCACAGTGTTCGAAGGTCACAGGTACCCACTAGTATATATAATTTCAGAGCCAAAAACTTGAAAGCCTCATGCTTGCCCCCCACCTTGGGCAAATCATATTTTTTTAATACTCGCCCCCGCCTCTTGACTTGGGTTTAATTAAAACCAATTTATGCATAACTAGAATATCACATTAGTAAAACAAAAATGCAAACTTATTCCCTCCCCATATACCCAATGAAGCACAACAACAAATTAGGTTTCAAGTTAAGTGTTCACTTTTAGGTTTAGGGTTCACTTTTACCTGATTTCCCCCTTTGCACTTAATCAACCTTGAGACTTGAAACAACAAGTTCTCAAGTAGCTCAAGCAAATTTTGTAAAGGAGTCATGTTTTGCTGTCCTAGTTGAATTTTTGAACACAATGTAATGGAACATTGTCACATGTGGCCACATTATCTACAAATTCTACAAGAATAAGAAGGTAAGAAGATTTCTCATTCACTTTCCTTACTTGTATTTGTCATTACAACTCATGCTTGCATTGTGATTCCCTTGTGAATAAACCTTCACAATCTCTTAAAAGAGAGAAGCAAAGGTCATTTTGTGTTAAATTTATGCATTTTCGCTTGTGCTTGAGAGTGAAATAGCCTAGCTTGACACATTTTGAGTTTTTTATGCTTTTGTGCTTGAAACTAAGCTTTTTGGGTATTCATGCTTGCAACTTATTGATTTTTTTGTGTGCTTTTGCACTTAAAACACTTATTTTTATGCTTGCTACATTGAGCCTCAATAACCTAAGCAATTGATTCTAAAATGAGAAACATGAACACATATGCCATTGTCATGCAACAATTGAGTTGTAACTTCTACCATCGTTATGTATTCAAGTTGTAATCTCTGAAGTCGTTGTGCAATAATCAATTTGTTTTTGGTTCGTGTGATCGTTTACCATCATCGTGCATTATTCAAGTTGTTGGTTTGTGTGATCAATTTTTTGGCTTTGAATGTTTATGGTTGATTGTGAAATGCACAACAATAAGCAAATCGTGGTTTCTTCTTGTCATGTAAACTTGGATGATGTTTATTTTACATTCAATCTTGTTTTAATTAGAGTTGCAAATTTTGTGAATAGTAACACCATTAAGAATTTGTAGGTGCTTGATGTTCCCTTTGAAGCTAATGTTGTCGATGTGCATAATTGAAGTGCATTTAAAGCAGTTGAAAAAGTAAGGCTTTGTTTAGAAACCTCACAAGCAAAATTTGTCAACATGATCATTTTTCAAGGTAAATAACAACTAGCCCATAGATCTCAATTCCAACTAAATCATGAAATACAAAATTTCATATCTATCATGATCACATGTGTGGCTTTAAAATATGGCTTCACAGACTAAATATCACAAAGGTTTGATTGCATACCACATAACAAGTGGCATTACTATTGTGAAAAAACATTTGGAAGTTGAACATAAAACTTTTTTTGCAAAATACTTGGAACATGTAGCAAATCACTTTAAATCCCCACTTGATTAGGAATTAATTAGTAAGAGGTCCCACATTACACTAGTTGCCATCTCTAGATTTTTGGATGTTACTAATCCATTTGCAAAAGATCATGGCACACAAGGGTTTCCTAAAAGATGTGATGTATATTATCAATGATTTTCTAACATTGATGGTGGAATCCATTTGGTTCCAAAGGTTGGCATATAAATTGTGCCCAAAGGTGGTCTTCCCATCTAAATTTGTTGAAAAAGTTATGTTGTTACCAATGCAAAAAACATTGCTTAAGCATGTGCAACATGTATTAACCACTTGTGTGTTAGTCACGTGTACCTTTGATATTTTGATGTTAAAAAAAACACACAATGTGTTTGTTGTGATTATAAATTCCAATTTGGAAAATTAGGAGCCCAAGCATGTAGCAATTGAATTATTTCAAGCATCTAATACCTTTGACGTAGCTATGGCTCTATAACTCTAACAACTACTTGAAAAAATTTCTTTTGTTCAAAGAGTCGTGACATACGTATAGGTAGAAGGGGTTAATTTCGACATGTGCATTATCTTAAATTCTATGTTTCTTATAATTGCTTAGGGTGTTTGAACCTTTTGATGGAACATGTTTTGTGTAATACCTTTTCAAAAGTTTGCAAAAATGCTTTTGCTTATAAGGGTTAAAGGTTAGTTACAAAATGTGAAAATTCATTCATTAGGATTGTTGTGTGAAATTTATAGATGTTTGCAAGTTTGTGGATACTAGAATTTGATGGAGATGTGTTGTTGCTTATAAACTAGTGCAATTAACATATCTATTTATGGAAATTAAAAACTTGATGGTCATTTGCAACTTCATGAAATAGTATGTTTGGGTTGTGATATGCCTATGGTAGGTCTAGTAGTTGATCAAATTTTCAATATATGTATAGTTGATGGTGTTGATGTTATGCTTATTATTTGCAATTTGCCATGGGTGATATTTTTATGAGGTGACTTGAAAGTGATGTGATGCACAATTGTCAAGGTTTTTGAGTAGAAAAAGAACCATATTTTGACAAATTGTCCTATTTTATTTCAAGATTACTTCAACTTTTCATTTTGCAAAAAAATGATGTTTGTTAAAGAAACAGAAAAACACTCAACTTTTCATGCTTTGAAGTTGTGAATCAACTATTCTAAAACTTCATGGAACATGACACTTTGCATTTTTTTAATGATTTTTAATTTACTATGCAAATGATTGTGGATCAACTCTTTTCCACCCATTGTTCAACTATGTATAATGTTAATGTGTAATTTTTTTATAAAATTTTGTTCATTTGGTTTCCAATTCAAATAACCAAAAACCTTGAACTAAGATTGGGTATTTGGTACAAAAATCACATAATAATTTTAAGAATCAATAACTTTGAACTACAACTAGGTGTTTCATTAAAAACTATGTGATAACTTTAATAAGATTTTTGTCAAAGAACCTTGCAAATACCCACCTTAAAAAGTAATGAAATGTCCACCCTTTTCCATACCCTAGAAAAAAAAACTTTTTAAACATTTGACCTTGGTGGTTTTTTAATTTAAAAAATAAAAAAACTTGTACCCTTGTGTTTTTTTATTTTTAATTTTTCAAAAGCTTGGATTCAACTAGTATTTTAAAAATCAAATATCTAGCCAACATTGAAAATATTTGCCACTCATTTCATCATTTATATTTGCAAGTACTTAACCTAAATGGGTTTTGATTTTGCAAGCAACAAATGTTTTGTAAAATTATTAATTAAAGTTTTGGGATACTTGCACTTGTTTATGGAAGGTATTAAACACACCTTTATGAGTAACACTTGATGAAAAAAATGGTTGACAATGTTTAGTTGCTTGGCTTTTGTCACAATGTTTGAATATTTTGACCTTGTGCATATGTTAAATAAAAAACAAGATTGTTCCTTTTTAGTGTTTGAATGTATGTTGTTGGTTGGTGTTTTCTTTCTCCTGAAAGAGATGTTGGGTTCAAATTCAACCTAATAGAACATGCAAAAAAATTAAATAATAAATTTTCAATATAATATGTAAAACTTGTGATACTTGATGTTTGATAAAGGTTGTTTATAAGGGGGGTAAAAACTAATGTTTGCCACATTAGAAAGGTAAGGTAGGATTTGGAGAAATAAGGAACTTGAAGAAGGTAGGACTAAGTGTTCAAAAACATTATAGTGCCCTCCCCCCACTCCCTAAAATAAAGGGGCTGAAACACTAGAATGAATCACTTGCTATGAAGGGTGAATAGTGGGTGGTCAAATACATTTTTCCTTTGGATTCCAATTCCCCAGTTAACCATAGTGGCAAATTCATAGAATGGGATTCAATTGTTACTATGGGCAATGTGCACACTACACTATGCATTGTGCAGATACAATAATAATTCTATATTAGGTAGAGCACATGTGCAACCAACAATTCTATAATGCACAATGATGCATTTGTGATACTCACTTCATTCCTTGGCCCGATGCCCAAAGCATAAAATTCAAAAGGTGCCAAAGAATCCTTCCTAAAACATTTTGTTCTTTTGGAGCGCTAGTTTGTAGGTTCTCGCATGTCCTTTCTTAAGGAAGAAGGTGTTGTGCTAGTTCTAGTGTTGATGATCCTCTCCCGTTTAGTGTTTGAAATGTCTTCAAAATAACAACGAAAAGCCTAGCATCAAATGCCATGCAACTTTCCCTTGATAATAACCTTGATTGTGGTGTACCAATGCATCTTTTAGAATGTTGTGCCATAATTTCCCCATGTATCTCAAACTTGTTGAAATAGCAAGTGTCCTTGTTCTGGAATGTACATGAAGGATGAAATGTGTTTTTTCAAGTTTGCAATTCTTTAAATCCAACCCTCATAAGATGTTAAGTCCTCATCTTCTTGTGATTGTGAAGATGTTTTGGCAACAACTCTTCACATTGACTACCTTGGCTTACAAGCAAGCATTTGAATTTTGAAGAAAGAAATTATGTGCTATAGTGATGATTGGCATTTGAGTTTCAAAGAATGAAATTACATGTTACAATGATGCTTAGTTCTATTGTTGTATGATATATCCTTTGGAGCTTTCACATTTTATTGATTGACCATTAACTTTCCATGATGTAAGCATGTTTTGTGTTTCTGTTGTTGAAAACTTAACCGAAAATGTTGGCTTCAATGTTGAGACTTGGGAGGTAGGCCTTCAGCAATAATTGAAGCCCACACATTGCTATCTCCAATGCACATATCGTTTTAATTTTTGGTTGTTTTGGGCTTTTGAATGTGCATTGTGTAGTAAATGGGTGTATATACAATGCACATCTAATATAGAAAAATATCAACACACTTAGCCTTCATTTTTCCATAACAGAAAACATTTGGTAGCTAGAACCAATGCAAAACCATCCCCCAACGAACTTCTTTAAATCTGTCCACTGGAAACGGACTCCAACCCATCACCAGAATGCCATTGACTGATCATATTCAAACCCTAATTATCACACACACAAAATTTACATTGGTCAATCAACCACACGTACAATAATGAAGCTCTGAAAAGCCCCAAAAACCATCCAATGCAATGTAGCATCACCTAGTTCTGAACATATTTGGTGGTACTCTTGTGATGCCAACATATGGCCTTTCCCCTTGCCATTTCAATCCACATCTCCTGAGCTACACTTTGAATGACAATCAAATCCTACACACTACCTCTTGTTAATAGAGATAATGTATTTTTTCCTCGCGCCTCGTTCCTGAATAAGAGATTTTGTATTTCTTACTTATGACTCTTTCCTGAATCCACTACCATTGAAGGTCATATTTTGTAAAACCAGACCTTCACACTTGGGGTTGGCATGTAGATGAATAACACTTCCCAAGAGGGGCTGGCAAATGAAGCAATCTATACTTGCAGCTTTCTTGAGCAGCAACTTCAATTTGACATATACAAAACCTAGAAGACTACATCTTGCTGGCCTGCAGCAGGGATGCAGCAGGCTGGCCTGCCACAATTTTTTTTTTTTGGGTTGCCTTTTAAGAGAAAAATTTATCACACCACTTAATACTCTTTGTTGAGCTCAGAAAACTTACATCTCCTCATCTCCAGCCTCATCAGCTTCATTCAGCATTGTCATAAGCATGCTGACTTGTGACTGTAGCATGTTATTCTCACGTTCTGCCTGCACCACATTTCCAGACTTGTGAGATTACAGTAAGCTTGAACTGATATCTTGCACCTATCTTCTGGACTGCATAGAAGCAGGCTGCATAACTAGAATTCCAGCTTACTTGCCATGTCAACAGCTCCACAGAGTTGTTTTACTTGCCTGTACTACTGATACAACATCTAGGGTATCAGCAGGGTACATGGAACAGGAACTTGAGAAAATAGGATGATGGAATTTTGACAAGACTCACACAGCCAGTCTGAATAACTGAAATGATATCACATCATACCCAGACGGAAAGGTTTTCAGACACAAAGAGGACCAAAGACATAAAAGAGACAGAAAACAGGCTCCAAAACATGTCAACTTGGATAAAGAAACATTGATGTGTAGACATACAAGAGAGCATCAGAACCATCTACGCTTTTGATATAGGGCCTATGAATGCAATTGCATTATTTGTTTTGTGGTTCATCAAACTTAGCAGGTCAAGTAACCATATTCTGCATTTCTTGCTTTGCATCATGGAATATGCACATGCCTGAATCCGCTTGTTTCTCTCCTGTTGAAGCTGAAGCTGTAAATGACTCATAGTGCGTGAATCCTCTTCCAGCTGCTCATTCAATCCATTTATTTCTCGGTCCTGTCAAGATAACACCATGCAAATCAGTAGTAATATGGTCCAGAATTTACTACATCTTCCCAAGAAAACCTACCACACCTCCCAGAAACCTCACAAGATATTATCAAAAGTATTATGGTTATAGAGGTTTCAGATCCAACAAAACATCATTGAAAAAGAAAAGAGGAGCCCGTACTGCTAAAAACACAGAAAAAACTGAGGAGCGGTTTGAGCAACAGCAACGGTCATGCACATGTTCAGTTAGTTGCCTATAATGGCAACATATATGCTGTGAACAGCTACTGTAACATCCCCATTGAATTCATCTAGGTCAATTTAATACATTGACCAATACTAATTTCTTTCACAGGATTGGCAGTAATCAAAAGACTCACTCATAATGCTGGCTAGCTCTACAAAATGCAGAAGGAAAAGTCCAAGGAAACTGAGAAGAAAGAACACAGAAAGAGAATGAAAATGAAAATTTTAAACAATGCACAAGATACAAAAAAGAGAGAAACAAGATGGAGAACTTTTAAGGGAAGGATCTTCTGAGGACAGAGGAGAGAGATAACAGGGTGTGAAACAACGAGGAGAATGACATACATCTGATGTGCAAGCATAATTCGCTAAGAACCTCACAAGACACAGGTGGAAAAGTATTACCCTAATAGGATTAGGTCAACATGGACCATAAAAGAGCTCCATGCATGGATCATGAAGCAACACTCTATGTTAACAAATGGGCTCTGCAAGGCATCTTAGAGTTCATAACCTAGCTGCTGGATTTGGTTATGGAGCTTACTGGCCACAATATTGGGTGACCCACTTACACAAAATTCCAAAGCAAAAACTCATCAGAACACGAAAAAATAACTGATGGAGTGTTCATGTGCTCCATAGCTTTGACAGTTTACTTTTGCCCACAAACTCCCAACCTTCCCTTAGAGGCAGAGCACCTTAAGGCATGTCAAAAACACAGTTATCAATGAAAACTCAAATCACGGCCACCTGGAAAAGAAGCCACCTCCTTGTGAAGAAGGTTTGTTCTTTAAATTCTGGTTATCAGCCAGAGAGAAAGAGAGATGCATTTGTGATGATTCAAACACACAGAGGCAAAGCAGACCTTGCGGTTCATCTCCTGCACCGCAATGTGACGCATGCTCTCAACCACATCAACATTGACAAGCTTGCGCCTCTTGCCAACTACCCACCCACGGGGATAGCTGAAGAAATCAAAGTCAGGAGGAGGAAGGATGCTCTGGGGAGATCCATCTCGAGGGCCCCAAAGTGTAGGTCCAAGAGGCTCAAACATTGCTCGTCTCCGCTCAGACAACTGCAAGTCCTCCATCCCGTTTTCTTGGACATCAGCATCATAATCAAGCAAAACCTTTCTGCTATCATCTTCTTCAACCTCAGCATCATACCTAGACCTATCCTTTCTGTTAGAAGATCCTGATAGCTGCCTTCTCATTCGCTCTTCCCGACTCTCAACAGAATAAATTGGTCTGTCCTTTCTGCTGGATGGTCTCGATAGCTGTTTCCTGCTACCATCTTCATTGATCTCTGGATCATACAGCTGCCTATCTTTTCTGGAAGACGACCTGGATAAGTGATTCCTGATATCCACCTCTCGCACCTCTTCATACACAGAGTCATACAAAGGCCTCTCCTTCCTACTAACAGACAGGCGCAGCCTTGCTGGCGTTCTTGTGGCATTCGGAGGGGTGACAACCATAATATCATCCATGCCTCTTTGTTCTTCCATTGGCACTGCTCATTTTCCAATCCGCAAAGAAGGAATGAGAATTTCATACATTTGTATCAACAAGAACTTCAGAAAAAACTTGCAATATTTGACATTTTCCATAACCCCAAAGGTTCAAACACATGACCAAGCAACCCATTTGCCCACTAACACAAAAACATTAACACTTTAGGCATTTACCATGACAAGCTCCAGAGGCTCTTTGAGTTAGCGTTCTTTTTAGTGGATCAGTATGACAGGGATTTTGCTTGAGATAAACCAGCCATTGAATTTGACAAAACCCTATACAGAGCCTAATCCCAGGCAAGGGTTTTGTGGGGGCCATATCCAATGTTGCTGCCCACCGATATTCAGAAACCAATCTCTGGAGCTCAATCATGGTCACAACATGTATATATATAGTTCCAGTTGACAATACTATCTTTTTGTAACTGGACCTAGCAGGCATGGATTCTTGGCAATGTTCTGGTAAAGAAGATACCCATGTCCTTGTACAATATCTCTTTGTTACTGGACCTAGCAGGTGGATGGTTCTTGGCATGTGCTGGTGGTAAAGATGAAGAACCCGTGGTTGTCTACAACAGCTCCGAGGAGTATGCTTGGCTAGCGATCCGTGAACAAACATGGACAAGCTTTCTAGATTACCTAGTGCTACGATTATACCACAGTATGTAAGAATTTCAAAAACCCGGATGTAAAAAAATCTATGAAAACAACGCCTTCTTCTTGCGATTCATCAAGAGGTCGTAGTCGGACGTGCACAAGAACGGAACAAGATATCTTCACATGTTCCCTTTCAATGATACTGCGGGGGTTTTTGCAAGAACCTTACCGTTCATGCGCTTTCTTGGATTCGGGAACGACTTCGTATTGGAATGGAGGGGAGCGTCGGTTTCCATAGCAGAAGCCAACGGCCTGTCTTCTGTCTCCACCTCCCGACCGTTGCTTACCATCTTCATTCGTAAGGACAAGAACCGGGGCGATCCAGAATCCAGGCTCCTGCTCGTGGCCCCTGGAACGTTTTTTTTCCCGCTTCTGTTAGCGTCTTCTCCACATGGATGGATGTCGAGGTCTCCTTCACTCAGGTGCAGACTAGCGGGCCTTGCGACGAATCCGAAGACGAGAAACTTGAACTTGGTAGCACGAAAACTCAAGTGTGTAAGAGACAAAAGCGATTCTTCAAAAGGTTCTGGATGCAAGATCTCAAGCAAATCCACTCACGCATGCATCCGCTGGTTTCCAAAGAATCGGATCTCCAAAGAAGAACCACTCCAGGGACGTCGGAAACGGTCACAAAAAGCGAAAGGCTGAAACAATCTCTAGCCGCGGCGCTCAGACTGGCTTCCAAGAAAGCTCTCCTACAACCAAAGCTTTCTCCAACTTCGCTGAAGGACAACGCAGAGCCACTACATCGTCTTTCCCTATTCCTTCATTTACGAAAAAAAAACCCGAACAAACAAATCAAAGCCTTAGGTCTCCGTCGGCTACAATACCGACTACGAAAAACAGAAACAGCGTGACGAACGAAAGAATGACCAAACACAACAAGAACAAGCAACCGAAGAGGAGGACCAAATCTCAAGCGATTTCTGCCACAAAAAAAAAGCGTCAAATGAAACTGGCCTGCTCCAGAGTCCAAACTTCGCAGCAGTATTGTGACAATGATGACTGCCGGAAAGGGGAAAAACCAAAAAAAAAAAAAAAAAAAAAAAAAAAACAAACAAACAAAGCCACAAAAACAGGGGGAGTTGGAGAACGTGGAGATTGCCTGGCAGACTGCGCAACACGACAACACTGTTGCAGGAAGAAAGGAGCCGCTGCAGTGCAGCCTCTCGTACTCACTAGTTACTACTAACACTTACGCTTTATACGTGCGAGACGACGTATCCGTATCTTTGACCGTGCATAGAAATACGTACGAACCCACTCGTTCTCATAACCACACCAGGTACGTACGTGAGTAGTACATACCAGTGTTGGGCGGTTCTTCGAATGCATGCAGGAAATATACCCGTCGATTATAAATCCGGGTATATATATATATATATATATATCCACTTTACACACCAATTCTCAAATGACCGGCCATCCGATTTTTCCAATTGGTGAAATAGGGTAGTTTTCTAAGCACCCAAAATTGGGGCCTAAAGGGATAAGAAACCCTAGTGCCTTTACCATTCCCGGAAATAATTAAATTATTTTTTCAGTAGATGCTGATTTTTTTTTTTCAAAATTATCTGCCAGAAGTTTAAGAAACTCGGTTGAAGGCTATCTAGTGTACATGGTCATTATTTCGCTTTATTCTAATGTTTTACATGTCCGGATATTCCCAAAAAATGCCTAAATGTTAGGAAATTCTTATGGTTACGAACTGTCCGAGTGAAAAAATGAAAACAGTACACGTATATTCGGTCAAGAAGCTGCCGGAATGGTAAAGGTATTATTATTTGCAGCATGAAAGACCACAAACAAAAGATTTATTTATTTATTTATTTACTTTACTTTATTATGCCATGGACACAAGGGTCATGAACTATGAAAGTGGTCCGCACAAATGACCGACACTGGATGTCACTACGACCAGCAGCGGACATCAGACGTCAGTTAGTCGTGTGCACCCACCGTGCAAATTGGTGATATTATGGAAAAAAATTTAAACCAAAGTTTGCCGAGAAAATCAACTGTCATGTCAACTATGGACTATGTAACCGACGAGAGCAGCCCGGCATTTGGGGAACACCCCCCCTCCTCTCCCCCCCCCCGCCACACACCCGTGGACTTCACCCATCGGACTTCACCCATCGTGGGGCACGAGGAGGGGTGAAAGTTATCATGAACCTAAACATATGTAGATTACAAGGTGCAAAAGAGAGGGGGG
>Ga0209208_10007445_pt1 | contig 14819 bp, 11 predicted proteins | sample S1TSphfallax_3_FD_187694 | JGI IMG/M metagenome (GOLD analysis project Ga0209208, IMG submission 187694) | Host-associated microbial communities from peat moss isolated from Minnesota, USA - S1T2_Fd - Sphagnum fallax MG (SPAdes) (version 2) | ecosystem: Host-associated > Plants > Peat moss >...
GACAATGCACTGGCCCCAGTGAAAACTTGTCCTTCAGGATACATGCATTGCAGATTCCGCCTCTTGATTTTCACGCACGACGCGGCAAGAGGCACAAACGATTTTTTGTGGGGGATTTTTTGTTTGCAGAATCCGACTGTCCGGGCCGGTTTCCGGTCTCGGAATCTGACTGTCCGGGCCGGTTCCGCCAGTCAATTAAAACGCGGAACCGTCGTCGGACGCACAGACAGACGCACACACATGTTGTAATTATATATAGGATTGCTAGGCATTAAAGGTGATGTTTACAATGACTCAAGACATATGTCGGAGGATAAATCATGTAATGAAAAATTGAACATTCTTTATTTTCTAATTTTTTTTGTTTTGTATGCGTTCGAATGTTAGAAAATGTAGTTGTTCGATTATGTTTTAGTTAGTATGTTTGTGTGGTATTCATGCTAATGAGCCAAGACAATAACCTAGGAACAATGCATGAATTAATAATAACTTGGGTTTTGCGTTGTTGCACACTACCATTGACATTCAACCTTTTTTTTCCTATCATGTTCCCATTTGGTTTTCAATATCTTGTTAGTATTTGTATCAATTTCAAATTTAATTTAAATATTACATCCATGGTGGGTAAGGTAAAAAAGGGAGGTAATTATTAATAAAGAAGTGAGGTAGTTATTAGTAAAAGAATGAGGTAGTTAAGCTTGAAAATGAAATAAGATTTTTTTTCATACCTCTAGGAAAGGAGTAAGATAAGTATTAAGAAATGAAGTAATTAAGTTGGGAAATGATGATGTAGTTATGAGTTGTCTCTATAATTGTCCTTGAAATTGTCTAGGGATGACCATACAATAGATTTTACAAATTTACAAAAGACTATACAAAATAACCCATATACTAGCTCCCCAAAAAAAATTCATTGGAATTAAATTTATCAAAATGTATTGTTAACACTTGGTGATCATGTTGGGGACATGAATTTTTCAATGTAAAGAAAATTTGTGGAAAATAGGAGACCATGAATGTTGAATTTCATGAACTCAACTATAAAATGCTTTTCATACAAATTTTGAATTAATGGAAAGTGAAGAGAATAAAATTGAAGTAGATGAATTAGATTTGGGATTTTTTTTTAATTCATGCAAATCTTTAAACATGTTGGGAGTTTATAGACTTGGAAAAAAAAGTAATGAAATTAAGAAAATGATTGTTTTGGGTGATGAACAAGTGGTAGCCCATTCAAATTTATTTACTTATTATGAGTAAGTTATGACTAAGTCTACCACACGTTCTTTGATTATTATAATTATGTTTATCAAGGACAATATGAATGTTGGTAGATTATGACTACAATTACGAGAAAAAATGAATGGTTAAAGGAAGTTATCACAATAGAAGAAGGTAAAAAAAGGTTTATAAAAACATAATATGTATGGCTAGTCTTTTGTGAAATATTTATATACACCCACAATAACATCAAAATATGATGAATGGAACTATTTTGTGAATAAATTCAAAGCACTACTACAAAATATACAAGAATTGATAATTAAAAAATTACATGGATGTACTAAATCATGTGTATTCAACATAAAACATTGATAATCAATACTATAGTATTAACCAAATGTAGAAGATGGTTGTTATTATTGATTTGTTTGTTTACATTAATACCAATTAAAAAAATAGTTTCATTTCATCATGATGTGATATTTGTTGATAGAGAAAAGTTTACCAAATCAACTTTTTTTTTTGGTAGAAAGATGGATGCCTTGTGACTTGTTATGGGCTCTTAATTCCTTAGGTTCAAACACGCAATGAGATTGAGAGGCAATAAAAAATTGTTTTTGAGGAAATAATGTCAAAAGATCATTGTTGATCATTGTTGTTAATACTAGATCCCTATTATTTGTAAAAAAATGTGATTATAAAATTGAAAGAAAATGGTTGTAGTTGAAAAACAAGAATTTTTACTTTAAACTTATTATAGATAGAAACAAAAATTGAGAAAAATATAACAAATTATGAGGTTGGAGAAAACAAAATCAATAAGAAACTAGAGAAGCAATTATTTTAACTCAACAACTTAAAACATACAAAAAATGGAAAGGTTTAGGTATCATTTTAGTATGTTGACAAGATCTTAAGTATTGGAACCTTTGTTGGAAAAAACTACAAGAACAACTATGTAAAATATTGTTGAAGGAATTAAATATTCATCTTGATCACTTAACGAAGAAGCAAAACAATCAACCCAATCAAGTTCATTGAATGTGAGAAATGAATAACAATTACCTATGGTTGATGTGTCGAGTTTAACAAACTTGGAACTAACTATTAGTACTTTTGGTTCTCTTAAATGGGTGATAGAATAAGGATGGCCATTTCTTTAGAGAGAAAAAAAAAGGTAGGTGAACACCAAAGCTTTGTAATAACAACAATAACAAAGAAGTAGTGGAACATGATTGGATTGAGTCATTTACTCAAACATCTTTTCCAACTCAAATCAATTGTTCTTCCAACTATGGAAACATTATTGACAGTCTACAATTTTATTGCCAACAGTGAACATTGTACCTATTATGATTTTACCAACTATTAATGTATGATGTATTCAACCATCAAAGTACCACAATAATGATGATTTAATGTCACACCTTCAAAAACTAACCAAAATATGTGTGACAAATCAAGAAGATACCAACAATCATAAACTACAACATTTTTTTAATTCTTTGAAAGGATGAACTGCAAATTGGTTTGCTAAATATGAAACAACACATCTAGTAGCAATTTAAGACAAGGTGTAATGAACTCTTAAATCAAGATTTAGTGATGTCCAAAGTGAGAGACAAATGGTTGCAACTTTGCGATATGCAAAACAAAAGAAGTACGAATCAATAAAAGATTACTATGATAGATTTCTACTACTTTGTGCAAGGATTTCAAAACATTCTAATGATATTTACTTTAAAGAAACTTTCATAGAAGGTTTGTGAACTAAAATAAAGACAATTATTATCTTTATACTCTTCAAGTTTCTATAGTTCCCTAAGAACATTTAGATGAACCAATTTATCTCTCCCATTTGGTTCATTATCCTATATTATAGGACTAAATTATCTCTCTTGAAGTTCTTCTTTGAACATCCTAGCTTTTTGACCTCTAGTGGTCACACAAACATCCAATATTTGGTTTACATTATTCCTCTTTATTAGAATAATTTGATTTGTCACTATTAGATTCTTGGTGATATCTTGTAATTTTTTTCTTTCTCAAAACATTTCTTCTTCTATCATTATTGTTGGTTTTGCCACCTTTGGTAAAGTTCTTCTTGGAGGTTATGGGCAATAAAACTCAAATTAGGTGTTCAACAAATAATTTTGAGGAATTACTTGAGTGTGTGATGAATTTGAAGATGGAAGTGAAATTGACACAAGTTTTTAAAATATGTCCATAGTTGAGAAAGATGAAAAAGAAGTCATTATAAAAAATATGAGGAATGCCAATTGCAAATGTTTGCAAAATGACCAACACAAAAATTGAACATTTTGATGAAATTATGTTAGTACTTTGAATTTGACTTGGAAAGTATGGAGTGAAAGACGTGTTGCTAGATGGAGGATCCAATTTGAACAATATTTTGGAGAGTTTAAGGAAAAAACTTGGGTTGAGAAGACCTCAACTAGCTCCTTTTGCAATAATTATGGTTGACATATGGAAGGTGCAGCTAATTGGTTTCATTAGGAACTTGAAAATTGACTTAGTAAGCTATGTTTATAAAATTTCAATTATTGTGTTGAATATGGAACATGGAATTGAAACATATTCCATGCTTCTAGTAAAACCATGGTTAAAATAGGCCTAGGCCCATCATAATTGGGGTGATAACACCTTTACAATTACTTTGGAAATAATAATAGTGATGTTTAGTACCATTAAACATGTGAATGTAAAATCATCTACACAACCTAAAAAATTGGACAATGAATTTGATTGTGGAGAAGGTCAATCATAACAAGAAAAAGAAAAATTATATAAAGTGTTGCTAGAGTTATGGCCTATACAAGAAATGGCATTAAATTTATCATATTTTTTAACGGAAATTGATTGTGGCATGTTATAGCCATAAAAAAATCTAATTATCTTGTATATTTTTATGAAACTACTAAAATAACTATCAAAAACAAAAAAATCGTTGGATGGATTGCAATGGTTCAAGAACAATTAATGAAAATGAATTTGGGAATGAGGAAAAGTCTCAAAATGTATTGGTTAATGTAATATTACCAATTGTGTTTTAGACAAATTAAAAATGTGTTAACAAATTAGAAGGATGTATTCTCTTGGAGTTATAAGGAATTAAAATGGATTTTTATATAAATATGTGAACATAAGATTGAACTCACAACAAAAGCTCAACCTATTAAATAAAGACAATATAGAGTGAACCTTAAATATGCATTGAAAGTTAGAGAGGACTTTGATAAATTACATGATGTTAATTTTATTTATCCTATTGAAACAAGTTAGTGGTTATTTCCACTTGCCATTGTACTTTTAAAAAATGGGAAATTATGCATAAGTGTGGATTATTTTAAGTTGAATGCTCATACCAAGAAGGATCCATTTCCATGTCATTTCTAAATTTAATATTATACTCTATTGTGGGGCATGATATGTACTCCTTTATGTAAAATTAGAATGATTATAATAAAGTTAAAATGGTGGAAGAGGATAAAGTAAAACCAACTTAATTTCACCTTAGAATGGGGAATTTATGCATATAGTGTATTGTCATTTGGTTTATGCAATGTTCTTGCCACGTTTCAAGAAGTGATAACTAAGATTTTGAAAAGTTTTTAAATGGCTTTATGCAAGCGCTTCTTGACAATTTTAATGTGTTTGGAAATAAAGGGGATCATATGTATCAATTGCAAAAGTGTTAATAAGATTGTAGAATAAATGGCATTAACCTCAATCTTGAAAAATGTGATTTTTTGTGTCAATTTCAATGTGATCCAAAGACACATTATATGTGGTGAAGGATAATAAGTCGATCCTTGTAAAATCCCATCTATTATTACAATGCCAACTCCAATGAATGTCATGGAAATAAAGAAATTTCTAGGGGCCATGGGTTTCTACAATGACATTATTTTTGAAATTTTGTTAATAAAACAACATTGATGTGTAAATTGTTGAAGAAAGATGAAGCTTTTGATTGGACAAATGTTTGTGCCAAGTCATGGGGATGGATGAAAGCATCCATGACATGTCTATTGACATTTATTGTGCCTAATTGGAATCTATAATTTTAGGTTCATACTAACGCTTCAAACTATGCTCTTGGGGTTATGTTGGAACAAATCTAGTAACACCATTGATACACCAATTTACTATGCTAGAAAATTGATGAAAAATAGAAAATAAAATTATAGAACAACAAAAAAGGAAACATTGGCAATGATTTATGTTGTGAAAAAAATTAGGCATTATTTACTTGGTAATAGTTTTATGTTTTTTGTGGATCACCAAACATTATTGTATTTAATAAAAAAATTGGAGGTGATAGGTTGAATAAATAGATGGTTTTTAATATTATGAAATTCAACATTAAAATAATCTACAAACTAAGATGAATTCATTTCTTACTGAATCATTTACTATAAAATCAATCATCATGAACCAACTAGAGGTGTAGAAAATCATTTACCTAACACAACTATTTTCATTATAGGAATTGAATGGTATGAACCAATTATAAAATTTAATGAAAGGGTATTTTGAGGATGATATACCAAAAGAAACAAGTAGTTGATTAACATCATATCTAGATCACATACATTAAATGATTGATAATTGTATAAACTAGGACCAAATGACATTTTAAGACGATTTTCATTATTTACAAAAGTAGCTAATGGATTTACATGAAGGTTTGCTAAAGGCCATTTTGGTTTCAATACCACTATTAAAAAAATATTGGCATCATGTTATTGGTGGCCCACACTTTATGAAAACAATATTGAAATGTACCAAACTTGTGACGTTTGCCTATGTGTGAGGGCATTATAATAGCTAAGAGAGGGATAATGTTATGAAAAAAGTTAGTATGGATCTTAATATAATGACAAACCAACAAGGCAAAGCAATTAAAATTAGCAAACCAAAGCAACAACCCGACTTGACTTAACAAATTGACTTGATTGGAAGAAGTTAGTTACTAGCTAGAAGTTGACTTAACATGGTAGATTGTCAAAATATCAATAGTGACAAATTGATTATAGTTAGACACTTGGTTGTCTTGAGATGCTAAAACTAAATAGTTATAACCACTTTTTGAAATATAAGAGAAAAGTTTGGTAGAATAATGGTGGTTATAATCTGATTGTTTGGATTGACAAGGTTTAGAGGTGATGTTTATAAGGACTCAAGACATATGTGTGGGAAGAGAAATCATGTAATGAAAAAAATCCATCCTTTATCTTTTGATTTCCTAGTTTTGTGGGCACTCAAATGCTAGAAAATGTAGTTTGTTTGTTGTTGCATTGTGTTCTAATTAGTATGTGTACATGATATTCATGCTAATGAGCTAAGACAAGAACCTAGGAGTGATGCACGAATTAACAATAAGTAAATTTATCAAAATGTATTGCTAAACAAATCTCAATTTCATGAGATAGATTTCCATGGAGAGGACGTTTTCATGGCCAACAAACTTCACCTAACCAAATGCACAGAACTTTGATGGATGAACTTGACCCCATCTCATAGAAATCATAGATCTTGTAAACAACAAATAAGTAAAAGCTTGGCTCCAAACCCTTTGAATCACTTAAACAATTGGACTAGCAAAGCCTTCCCTCATGCTAAAAAGGAACCAAAACAATTGAATTTTCACTCTTTTTGTTTCTGGGTTGCAAAACCAAAATCAAGAAATCCTCATTTTGAGCAAGGGTATTCAAAAATCCAATATGATAAAGTTTAAAGTCTTTCTTTTTTTGCTGACTTTGCAATGCAATTTGTAGGTGCAAAACATCTGCATTCTTTAGAGCATCTCAACCTGCAGCAGCAGAATGGCATGTTACACTAATGCCTACTTTACACTAGAGTCATGGCCAAAAAAGCTTTGGGCCAACTTTGAGCATTTTTGGCTTGTTGTTTGCCTCAAGTTACTAACAAATGCTAGAACATTGACATCAGGATATTAATTAATAAATGCTGGAACATTGGCCCCAAGGGTTGCAAATTGGCCTCCCATATTCGATGGTATCCTTTTTCCAGCCTTGGGGCCAATACAAGGCCATAAAGTTCTGCATTTATTAGTAACTTGGGGCAGATTGAAAAGATTTTTTCTAGTTCAGCTGTCACTCCTAGTGTAAAGCCCTTAGGGCTGATTTCAACTTTGGCACCTATAGGAATGCTTTATTTGGGTTGAACATGGGTCCCAAATCCTAGTGTAAAGAGGGCCTAAATAATATGATACTAAGTTTAGGCATATAATTACACCCACAATACAGTGCCCTCCGAGAGGGCTAGTAAAATGAAATAATTGTTTTTGATTGGCCTAGGTGGTGACATTTAAATAGTAGCTCACTTCATACTGTCCAGTTTTCAAATTGTACTAGTGTGACCTAGACTATTTGCCCAAGTGTGAACTCATTACCCAACTAAATTCCCCTTCCAAAACCATTTTTTGTAATTTAATTGAATTTTCAATGAAAAAAATGATTCAAAATTCAATATCTCCCGCATGTTAGGTCCAATTTTTTTCAATCACCTTCATTAAATCCTACTCATAGAAGGCTTTCTAACAATACAAAGAACATGTGCAAATTCCTCCATAACATTTACTTTTCATTTAAATACAATTTCAATGAAAAAATATTCAATATTCAATAACTTCTCCACCAAATTCCTCCATAATTTTTACTTTTCATTTCAATAAATTTTCAATGAATTTAAAAAAAATTTTGAATAACTTCTCCACCATAGATTGACACATTGTGAAATCAACTTGGTGCACCCCCTATTCATCAAGGGCTTTCCAACAGTACTACAAGCCACTGTGCTTATCTCAATGTGACAAACCAAACAAACAAACTACCTAACTGATTACCTTACTTCATAGCCTGTGCAGTTGGCCCAAGTGTGAACTGATTACCCAACTAATTTTTCCTTTCAAAACCTTGTTTAATTTGAATTGATATTTCAATTACAAAAATTACTCAAACTCAATATCTCACTCACCTTAATTCTAAAAATTTCCAAATCACCTTCATTAAATCTTGTTCACTGAGGGCTTTTCAAAAAAATTACCAAGAGAGTGCCCAAATTCCTTAATAATTTTTAGTTTTGATTTAAATGAAATTTCATTGAAAATATTGTTCAATATTCAATAACTTACCCCATGTAAGTGGAAAAAATATGAAATGATCTCATTACACCTCTACTCATCAAGGGCTTTCTAATCGTATCAAAAGCCCCACAAGAGGCCCCATGATTTGGGAGATCTCAACATGACAAACAAAACAAAACAAACAAACAAACTAATGAATTCCCTTCATAGATAGATGGGGTATGGGGGAATAATTAACATTTTATGTCAGATGTGGTGACACCAACAAAGGCTCAAATAGAAGATGGGTGGAGATGCTCTAAGTCCAAATTGGTAGCAACTCCAAATACGAGGTAGGTAGATCATTGACAATTTGTGAGCAAGTCCAAAATTTGGATTTGTGACACACAGAATGGTCATGCAATTGCAACTCCATATTAGTCTGTTAAGGACCCTCATTCATCAAACATCTTGAACCTTAGTTGACAATCATCACTTAATGAAATTAGAGCACTGACATCATGGTGATTTTTGAGCATGGTTCTTGTGTAGTAAATAAGCCATCAGGAAACCTCAGTACAGCGCAAACAGTCACTTGGTGCTCCCAACATTACCTACTCAACATCACCTAATGTTGACTCATTCTTCAAAATCACTTGCAAAGGAGAGTGAGAGGAAGACATTAATAGTCATGGAGATTTCATCACTCATTCTTTTCCTGGCTGGAACACACTTGACATTACCAAATGACTTTTTTGTGACAATGTGATCTGAACAACTTTTGAACATGTACATATTAGTTTCACATCAGCAAACCAGGTTGAGAAAGTTGAGTACTTTGTGGTCATGTGCTGCCCACCAGCAGATTGGAGCTGGGTTCTTATTTTCTTTCAGGATACATTTTTGGATCATCTTGAGTCCTATTTGGATGCAAAGAATTCAGCCAACAAAAAGTCACTCCACACTTGGGATCATCTCCTGTTCCATGAAAGTCAATCCATGATTGGAGGCAAAAAGCATATTATCACAAACTGCAAAGAGCATTCCAATTGATTCTAAGTGAAGTAAAGACGTTAGTGAATTCCAACTTTATAATATTGCAATGTCCATGACCAGAAAGGTCATCTTGCACCAACACAATCTCACAACACAATCTCTGAACAATCATCTAGGGATTGGGGAGGATCATGATGTGAGCAATGCTGCAAACCAAAAACCAACACCTCAATATGAATTAGGGATCAGCCTCTTGGTGCTCTCAGGAATGAAACTCATGTCTCTGGAGAGAACTAACTGACTGGGAAAAGCATGTGCAATTGTATAAAAACTTGAACTTCCACATTCTAGAACATTTTTAAAAAAAGAAACAGGTGCTACATGCTGTTGTCGATCAAGTGCAACAAAATCAAGGTGAAAACCTAAAATGCATTGCTGTTACTGTTCAGCAACAATATCAAAATGCTGCAGTATGATCTCCTTCTGAGGTTTACTCTCAGTCCAAACAGAGACACCTCCAGACTCTATAAGAAAACAGCTAACTGGGTGTGCACTCAACATCTGTACTCATGTTGTGTAGGAAGTGGTGAGGAGACCAGAATTCAAGAGTTTTGCCTTCACCTGTGGATCTATCTAGCATCGTCACATGCACGGTGACTGAGACATACCAAGCCACATCTGTTCCCTCCAGCTCATGTGCCAAGATCCATTGTATAGTCTTGGGGCATTCCTCAGTGAACGTCACACTGCCATCACTGTTGAAAGGAAGCTCCAACATAGATGTTACAGGCCTCCGTTTGAGGATGGACATCCTAGCTGACACCTTAGTGCACTTGGGTTGAGCATAGTCGAATGGTACACCGGCCAATCTTCGAAGTGTCCAAGAAACGTTGCCAGTGAATTCGTCTCCTCTGGTGTGTTCGTAGCGCCAATCCGTGGTAGTCGACTTGATGGTGTCAGAGGATGACTCTGTCGCGGTCACGGTACCTCCTGGGTTCTTGCTCCCCGTTACACTTGCGGACAGGGCTTTTGTTCGCGTTGCTGAAATGTCATAGGGTTCGTTCGGTGATGGTACGTCTAGCAGCATTAATAATACTTGTTGTTGTTCCACTTCTGGCCTGATAGACACCGTAATGTGGGAAAGGAAGAAGCCCAAGAGGTTCGACGCTGAGGAGTCGAGAGAAGCGTTTTGAATCCTCACTTGCACGTTTCGCACTCCGATTGCCATAGAACAAGCTCCGGTCACAGCGGTTTGCAGTGTCACTTGCAGCTTCAATACTTGTGTGTTGAACTCCCCACGTCTCGACTGCTCCCGCAGTGATATTACGTCCATACAAGTCGCCCGCAGTGTGTGGAGTAGCAGTCCGTGAACTTCAGCGGTCAAATTCCACAGACCAGGCAACGTTTGAATTTTATGATAACTCTTGCTGATGTCGCTCCCATACCACTTCATGGGGTCATAATTCCACAGAGGCAACGTTTTGCTGATGTCGCTCCCATACCACATATTGGGGTCATACATCTCACGAATGGCATCCGGGAGTCCGAACTGCGCGAGGGTTCCTATATGCTTGAGAACCAAGTCAAGACACGGACGCTCCATCCCGCTGTACCGGAAATGGCAACCATCGAAAGTAGTTTTGAACAAATTCCTGTGGTCAAATAGTGGATCGCGGCATATCTCCAACAGCAATGTAACGACCTCAAACGCGGATGCACACTTCATAACTTTGGCCACCACCGTTGCGGGGCAGAAGCAACTATTCTTCGAGATTTGGAGAGGTTCTATCGCGACGACAAGTTTCGCAATCCCTACATAATTCTGTCGTATTGCAGTTTGCAGCAGCTCTAAGGATTTACCTGGTGTTCTCAATGCGATGTGTAATTTTGTTCTGAATTTCACCACAAACTCCAAAAGAGCGTCTGTAGGCTCCTCAATACCACAATGAGAGAATACAAAAGGAATAGAAACTGTTATCTGTGGTAGTGGCTGCACAAAGTCTTGGATGCCTGATGCACACTGAAAGCGTTTCTCCAGAAATTCCTCCAGTTCTTGCAGCCTCCGAAACCAAGGCCCCCGAAGCGTTACATCCAGATTAGAACCTTGTTCGTTGTCACGTATGATCCTGTCAATGGGGCACCGTACTTCGAGGGACACATGGGTATCAACAAAAAAAGACATACAAACCTAGCCCCAAGTTGTTGGGAAAGAATGAGGTCACTACTTGATGTGCACTAGTAGTGCAAGTGAGAAGCCCAAAACCTAAAATTTCTCATTTCAACCTGAATTCCCAATGCAAAAAAAACGGAAAACCATTAAAGTGAAGAATTTTCAAATGAATCAGAGTATTAGGTACCCAGTTAATGTGCACGAGTGCAAGTGCGAAGCCCAGTTTGTACTTCTTCCCATTTAACCCTCTCTGAGGGGCTTGTCCATGGTTTAGGGTTTACAAAACCCTAAACCCTCTCCAGCGCGTCCGTTTTTCCAAGACAATATTGATTAATAATATAAGTCTGCTCACATGCTCGGCTAGCTCCATTTGCACTGCCACAGTGAACCAGCACCGACCAGTGCACCAAGAAGGATGGATGGTAAGTGGTCAGGAAACAGTTTTCTGTTCAGTTCCAGTTCCCTAGCTAACCATGGTACTTAGCTCAGTTGGTAGGTTGTCAGTATATAGGTAGAAAAAACAGCCCTCGCCTAGGTATAAACCTTCTACTTAGTTAGTAGCTAGCTATTTTCCTACCTATCTAGCTATGTAGGAGACTTATTTCTTACAGAATTGGTTACCAAGGTGAAAACAAATATTAACTCACTTGAGATTCATCCACTACTGAGTAATAACAGGCATCCAGTGGATGGTGCACTGGGTGTGTGCTGGTTTAAGGTGGCCCATTTCCACACGGATTCAAGACTGGATGGTCATATGTGGTGTAGTGCGATGACTCCCCTTATTCCTATCATGACTTTTACATCAGCAATGGGTCCTTTATTGCATCTTTTTTCTCTTTTCTGCCCTTGGCCCAATCCATCTTTTTATGAAAAAGTGTATGATGCCCAGACATAAATTTTGGGTCTTGATATGCACACTTTTGGGTGTGTAATAGACACTAGGAGGCATTATAATTGTGCAATAGACATTAAAGGCTAATATATATAGGGATGCTTGTCACCAATGCTATTTTTTTGAAATTTGTGTGATAGGTTGGGTAGGATCAAATTGAGATTGCTTGTTTTTTTTTCAAGGCAATTTTTAAATTTTTTTGGGGCAAGTAGATCCAGTTGGCTACACAGAAAATTATTATTTTTAGATGTGTCTATCATAATTTGTGTATGTTCATAACTGGCTAACTCCAAAATTTTGTGTATGTTAAAGTTGTTGAATTTTATTTGAATATTTAATTTGACTAGCTACTGGATTTTGAGCAAAGTAGCATTGTGACCTCAAATGCTTCAACATGGGAAGTTTTGTGACTATTGAATGTGAAGGCTTGTCAATTTATGCTTGCTTTATTTTTTAACCATGCACAACAAAAAAAAACACTTAAATCATTATACAAACCTACATCTTTATTTTTTTGCTTGATGACATTTTTGTGCAGTTGAACTTCATCAAACCAAGTTTCCCATTGCGAAAAGCTAAATGAGGACTAGCATGAAGTTGAAATTTATGCAAGTCTGGTGAGCAATCCCCATGAGGTGAGGTCTTTAGGTGTGTGCGGTGAGCTTTCATTTGAGTGTAGCTCACATATAGATCAAGCTCTAAAGATGTGAGCGATCCTATCTCTGTAAGTTTTTATACTTGAAGTTGGTGGGTGAAAACACATTTTTGGGAGACAAACGTGAATGGGGGGAACTTGAACGAGATTTTTTTTTTAAATATATATTTTGTATTATTTTGGGGCAATTTTTCTCTCATTTCATCTAGTGTTTGAAAATATACCTAAAATGAATTATTGATGTGAGGCCTTTAACAAAATTCTTATTGCCTTTCAAAAGAATATAAATTTTCAACAATCTTTTAATTTTTCAACCATTTTCATTCGTTTGAATGAAAGAACTTTATCAAATGTTTTTTGTGAAAGCACATGAGTGCAACTTTCATATGGAATTGAAATGGTATAATCAAATTGTATTTAATATATGTATAGGTATATCATGATCAAGTTGAGCAATTGTTTGAATTTGATTTTTGGAATATATTTGTATTTTGCAATATATTGTTATGAGTTCACACACAATTTAATAGTGTTTGTAACATGTTTTGTTCATTGTACATATTGTGTTTTCACCCATGTGTGATTTGTGAATGATACATGCGTTGTGTGTGAGACTTTAGTTTGAGGAACTACATGTATGTGCTAGTAGGAATTTAATTTGAAGTTAACCTTTACAAGTTTAGTCTGTTCTTAGGCTACATGGCCAAGAATTCTAATGCCACATTTGACATTATAATCAAAATTGTGTCAAAGTCCCATTTTTTATCATTATCATACCACCAACAAACACCATTAAACAACAATAAACAACAATAACAATAAACTACGATTTTCAAAGTTTTCTTCCAACATTGGTTCTATTAACATAACTAGTTTGAGTGTGTGTATTCAAGCATGTTTCCAACTTTTTTCTTTAGATGGGATAGATAGCCACATGTTGGTTCCATTTTTAGTGTAGTTTTAATAGTGGAGAATGTGTTTGAAATATGATTCGAATACGGGGAAACTAGTAATTGTTCTAGTACAAATTTTGGCAAAACCCCTACCTCTCATTGGAACAATGGCTCATTGTATCAGGTTGTCCCTATTCCTAGATGGAATGGGCCCTATCGCTCTAGGCTCATCATACTAAGGGCCATTCCATAGTAATTCATATAGTCATTTTTATCTTTTTCTATTTCATGAATACAATCCCACACATAAATTATAGAGGAATTATTTGAATGATCATGAGAAAATTAATTATTGAACTTTTCAATAAAGCCAAACCACAAAATAATAATAATAATAATAAGAAGAAGAAAAAATTAACCCAAAAAAAATCACATGAAGTTGTTGCAATCAATTCACAAATAGACTTGACATATTTGACATGTAGAAAATGAATGGTCAAGGTGAATCAACACTTTCAAATCAATGTTTGTCGAAGATTGTAAAAGTGTTGACAAATATTATTAATGTATTTGAAGAGTACATTATCAAATGAAAATTTTCCTCCGCAAGTCCTTCACAAAAGGAAAAACATTTTGAAAAATGAAACCCTTGCTAGAGATGGCATTTTGTTCTTTGAAATGTTCCTCCTCCTTTTTTTCCCCCTGATATTTGACAAGTACACACTAAGGATCACGGGGAAAACAAATGTCAGTGCTAATTTACACAAAGAGTAAAACACCCAACTCATTAGGCATTACCTTTGACTTATTTGAAAAGGACCAATCATAAAGAAACCAAATCCAATAGGCTTAAAAATAGAAGTGCCCACCCTTTG
>Ga0209208_10007446_pt1 | contig 14817 bp, 9 predicted proteins | sample S1TSphfallax_3_FD_187694 | JGI IMG/M metagenome (GOLD analysis project Ga0209208, IMG submission 187694) | Host-associated microbial communities from peat moss isolated from Minnesota, USA - S1T2_Fd - Sphagnum fallax MG (SPAdes) (version 2) | ecosystem: Host-associated > Plants > Peat moss >...
TAGCTGAGTTTTAAGGTGGACCCAGATTTGGGTCACCATAGCTGATCTTTTACTGCCTATGGCCAAACTCAAATGTGTAGTATTCCTACCAGGATCCAAGTCTAGCAAACTGTTCTGACAGCAATTTGAAACTCAGCATCTTCTGCTGCATTCATTTTTGACAGAGAAGGGATTGATGAAAAAGTTGGATTGTGAATGTATTGCATAGGTACCCACCATTCCTGAGGCTCCAATGCATGCTATGAAAGTGGTACAAAGAAAGAAGTTGGTACTGGAGCACTTGCTATCTGCCCTGGTTGATACAACTTCTGGGAGCTCCAAAAATGGAGGGGCTGCAGGTCCTCTGTGTGGAAGACCAGCAAATTCTTCCTCTCCACTTGATTTTTTATGCTACATCTAAAAAGACATCTCGTATCCACTCAATAGGATATTGAGTATGCATTCTTGTACAACAAAGTCTGGTAGCCTCTTCTGCTTTGGTTGATCACTGTCCAAACATGATGTTTTTGCCATCAACCATCATCCTTGCTTTGTATACCGTATGAGCCAGTCAAGAAGTGTAATTCTTACACATGGTTGTCAGCCATCAGCAATTGGGTTATATTAGATCAATGGATGGGTGACACATGTAATACATTTGTTCATGTGTTTTCAAATAGAGAAGGTTCAATACCAGTTAAGTAGTAATAAAAATGGAGCCACTGAGTAGGATATGTAAAATTGCTTATATGCAATGGCATCTTGACTACCACTTTTGAGTACAATTACAATAGATAACTATGAGGTCTGATTCACGGTTGCTGCAACAGTTATTTTTTAGACATGCATGAGACAAAATTCCAGACAGGTTGGTACCATTCTTGCTAGGATTCAAGATTCATGCAATAACATACACTTGCATGTGTAATAACAAGAGCAAGGGTAACTTATGAAGTCAACATGTTGAATGAGTTTATGGTTATAATACACATGCATGAGATTCCAGAGAAAACTCCACACACTTTTAAGCTAACCCTTTTGTCGGTTCCAGCAAAACCAAAACTAACACAACAAGAATGAGTATTGGTCATAACTTTATACCTTATGAGTATCACTCACAAAGTATCAGACCATTACCTTTGTCATGAATAGCAATGATGGGCTGCCATGACTCCCCGCAGACTTCATCAGCTCCTGACAGTCGATGCACATATATGTGTGATAATCTGCCCCAAATTCCAGGCAAACCATTATACCACATTGCATCCTGAGTTCAAGCTGCAATTTCCTGAAGCAATGGTCCTATTTATGCATGATCACAGTCCTCAAAAAAAAGCACTGCCTATGGTTCGGAAAAAGGCATTCTCACTAGGTGCTCATTCTCATTCTCATGAGGTGTTCTTGCATGGTATCATATGGCTACAGAGAGTCACAGCATTGCAGCTAACAGAAAACATGATTACAGGAGAAACGAAAAGACTAGGAGACATGAGAGACTTTTGCCTCCTACAGTGAACTTTTGACATGTCTGGAATATTCTATTGAATGAACCAAAGGAGGAGGATTTCTGACAAGTATACTGTTTGCCCATGGAATATGGAATATGGGCAAACAGTATACCATTCTTCAATACAAGATGCAAAAAAAACCTAATGTGGTAAATGATTGTAGCTTCAGTGATTAAAAAAATTGGCAATAAATAAGTGATTTCATGGAAGTGATGGCAATTTCACTGTCAATGAGCATACTGACCCCGTCTGCATCAAAATGCACCATGGCCTTTCAGTGCAGCTTTCTACTTCAATAAAGTGCACTTGTTTTCACAGACCAAATGACAAAGCTCACCAAGATTGTTGTGCTTCACTTTGACATGTGATGCATATGCTCTAAAATCAGGCATACTAACTTATGCTGTGGTTTGACTGAATCAATTACATGGAGCTGCTCTACTTCAGATGGTTGATCATTTATGTACATGAAGTACCTGAACATGAGCCATGTAACAGCGATAAAATTACAAAAAGCCAGTTCCAGTTTGTGTGTAACCCATTCAAAGCACGAAGACAGTTCCACTTGTGAGCATCTGGTGCAATTACCAGTTCTACATAAAGGGTCTGCAAATCCACAGAATACAACCCAGGACAGGCAGATGATATCATGGTCTGGTTTAATCATGATAGACAAGAAGCCTGTAGCACCTTGCCTGATTGATAAGAGGGAAAAGAAATCACTAGACTCAATTTATAAATCTAAAAGCCACAGTCCATGCACGAAAGACAGCCAGATCAGGATAGCAGCTTGTATCACTAACCAAAACACTAACATAGGATGTGAATTGCACACACCTGTGATTACTGATTTGCTGATGTCCTTCTTGCTTCCCTTGGGTAAAAATCCCTGGTGTTAGGTGGTTGTCGAATGTGTGTCCAGTGTTCACTATGGTTTCGCCCTTGCCAATGTCCTGCTGCACACAACTCAAACATAAAGTTATAATGGGTAGAAACTAGCAAAAGTAACAATAAGTTTGTAAGTATGCTTCACACACATCCAGAAATAGTGACTGGCATTGGAAATACACCACTTTCACATTCAAATATGCTTTTAAGCATTGAGAAGAATCGTTTTAAACTATGAGGTTCCATACTTACCATACCCCTTTCTGTAGGCCTTTTCCTTTGGACTATCTGCAGCACACATAATTTTCCCCCAGTCTGGCAATGATCGATTACTTCCACCTTCCCACCCATTACTCCCACCAGTTTTCTGATTCAACAACAGCCTTAATGAGCTGCCATTTTCCTTTTCATCTTTTGTCTCCGTCTTCCGCAACTCACAAGCTCCAACATCCCCAAGTCCCAAGATTACAGGGCTTCTGGGAAATGCGTTCGACTTTGACTGTGCCAGCTGGCCTGAGACCATCCGATCATCTTCCAAAGTGTCATACCTTGTCCTTGCCCTCCAGTCAAAGTGCTTTTCAATGTATAAGTCAGGGTCAGGTTTAGGTGGGTGTTGAGAAAGAGAGAGCATCCAGGCTTCTCGGGCACCTGAGTCATCCCAATTGATGACACTAGGAATATCAGGCAGTCTATACCAATCCAAATTGCTACTGCTTGAGATATTGTTCCACCCACTTGTATCAGCTGCAGAATCTGAAGCAGCAAACACATAGCTTGCAATTAGCAACAAATGCGCCAATGGCATTACTGGCACTTCCTTATGTTAGCCAGAAACTGAAGACCTCATAGTTGGTTTAATCAGCAAGGAATGAAATCAAGCACTTGTTCAACTAACTGTGTGCTAAAACTTGACATGCAGAGAATGTCTCTGCATCAAAACTACATGAAATTCTCAAAGCTAAGACATGGCATGCACAGTAATCAGATGTAAATCACTCTCCTATATACCAGGGGGCAGCTAGTGCATAGGAGATTTACCTTTCACCTCACTATGTCCACCCCAATTTTGTTCAGAAGAGTCTGAAGCATGTCTTTTCCTCTTGTGGCCTGCATTGAATACCCACAATAAGTAGTGGAAAAACCATAATCATGGTGGTCTATGTACATATAAGCACTGTCAAGTGAATTGATAGAACCAAGCTCAAGAAGCACAGGAATACAGTATGATCAAAAGGAGAAAAGCATACATTATTTGAGAGCAATTGGTGAAAAATACCTTTCTCAAGGTCAAAAGAGACATTCTTATGCCCCCCTCTGGATTGACTTGCTCCAAGCCGGCCATTCACGTTGCTCTCTGAATTAATAAGAAAAAGTTCACCAACTTTGTTTCCAAGTCAACAAGATGCAAAAATGTTTTCTGGACCCACGACTGTTGAATTTTCAGGGATCAGGGTTTAGGGTTCAAAGGGAACAGATTTAGGGTTGAATCAGTACAATCTCCATCATGACAGAAAAAATGAACAAAAACTTCCCAGGGTGATGTTGAAAATTTCTTTCAAGAAGCTACATAATGCAATACCCACACACCACAGAATTCTAGAATTCTCTTGACCCAAATCTGGATCCTGCAAAGTTTCGTTGTGAGAACAGAAACTCTAAAACCTCAAAAAGAATGGAACTAGGCCTCTGATACAAACTGAAGGGTTGAAAAACTAAAGGGAGGAAAATCACAGATGATAAAGAGCTCCCAGTTCTCACCATGGATGTAATTGTGTGTCCAATTTTGACTGCGATATCTCATCGCCAGATTCTTCTTCAATGTAACTATTCTTCCCTTCACACCAGCACTTCAGGAAACTGCCAGAAAACAAAAGACTTAGTAAGTATATGTCATTACAACAAAAGACGTAGACAAAAGACGTGAAACCAGAATTTGCATCTCCTCCAAACCCTAATTACTACAAAGCAGGATTTTCCTCAACCAAGCACATAGTCATCAACTCTATTCCCCGCCCTACCCTGATCTACTCTCTCAGCTCACTTTTGATTATTGAGGGGGGCTTTAGATCTCCGATCACGCATCAAAGAACGGATTCCTGCGATACGCCAGCACGTCTAACCTTACAAAACAACGAAGCAAGCAACTAGAACTCAACAGATTTCAAAAGGAAAAAAGAAAAAACAGTGCAGTTCTGCTTCTGAACACGACCGATAACCGAAACCCTATAGAAGTACATAGCTTTTATGCCGTCTTCAGAATCAATCAGCCAACAACAAAACAACCTAAAGAAAACAATCTACGAAATATTCATCACGGGGAAGAAGGAGAAGAAGAAGAAGAAGACATACTTCAAAACAAATCGTCTACTCCCAGAGACAAAACGCCAAAACAGGACGTCGAAGAAGAAGGATCCGCCGCAGAACAATCAAATCTTTTTCAAAACCTGAGGTGCGCAAAGATTCATCAGAACGGAAAAACAACGAGCTCGGAAATGCTCGCAATTCATCGCGCAGACGGCAGAGCCGCGACAACTGCGATCTAATCAAGCCACGAAAATCAAAGGAAAGTGGCGGAAGAGATTCGGCAAAACAAGAGATTTTGGAAGAGGAAGAGACGAGACGACGAGAAATGCAGAACTTCGCGTAGCAAAAGAGATGATTAGTGATGGTGCTCATCATTACTGAGTACTTACTTAATCACCATTAAGAACGATAAGCAACTCACTAATCAACTCACTAATCCACTACCTACTCTCTTTTTCTTTCCTTTCCTGGGAAATTGGAATTTACAGTGTTTTTTCAGGAATTTCTTTTACGTAGTAGCCTTAGTGGCAATCATCCATACGAAGATGTTGAAAAAATGGCGATCATCTTTAGGAAGATGTAGCCAAATTTGGCTATAAATAGGTTTTTTTTCTTTTTTTTCAATTTTTTCCCAACAAATAACAAAACTAGTAGTCAAATTTGCACTAGAAAAAAAAATCCATTTCTTCTCTCTCTTTTTTTTGTTGAAAATTTGACAAAATTTGTGAGAAAAAAATAATTGGGACCGTAGATCCTCATCTTAGTGGCTTACTAGGGAGTGTGAATTTTTTTTAATTATGATCTTAGTGGGTTATTAGCATCATCATCTTAGTGAATTATTAGAATTTAGTCAATGTGTGATTTATTTGTGATTGTTGATTAATTGATGGCGACTTGTGGACATAATTGGAGCAATCCAAATACACATGGATGAATGTTTGGTATGATCACCATGACTTCTTTAATTAATTCCCTCGTTCATTAGTGGATGATGAAGATTTGGTGACGTGTTGCATCCATGAGAGAATTGATAAGGTGGACCTAAAAGATTACAACATGTAGATTATACACAAATTGTGATTAGTTCTTTTAGGATTCTTAATTCCCATTCAAGACCTTAAACTCTCATAAGACTTTTCACTTTTGTTGAAGACTTTAAAACCAATGTTGTCTCGTTATTCAATTTGACGTGGTTATCAATATGTATAATTGACAAATATGTATATATACATATTTTAAACTTGTGTCAAATTTTTAAATAAGCATTATACATGTTAAGTGGACTTATATTCATCAATAACCTAATGTTTATCCATATTCATTGTATTGTTATTCTTCGATAACTTGATGCATATGTCATATCCATTGTAATATATGTTTATGTTTAAATTTGTTGTGCATATTCAGATTTTAAAGTTTTAGGTTTTTTTTAGGGTTGAAGCATATGCATATGCAATTGAGCTTTTTCAAGCTTTTGGTGTCTCAATGGGCTAAATACACATCTTGAACACTAAACAACAAAAAGGTTACACTTTGTGATTTTTAACATTTCTCATTTGTTAACTTATAATGATAAATTTTGATGGAGTTCAATGTCGCAATGAGGTCTACGGTCTTTTTTTTCTATGTGTTTCTCTAAGGTTTTTGTTTGAAGATGTGCACTTAAGATTCAACAAGTGAGCATGTTAATGGAAGTCCAACATTAGAACATTTATCACTTGTGTTCACAATCAAGTTAATAACTACTCCTTGTTGTCACTTGTGTTTTAACATTGTGGATGATATAACAATTCATGAATGTGTCATTGTTTGTAAGGTATGCTACTTGGACCTGACAAAAGTTACATTATGTCAATGATCAATGTTGTGGTATGATTCTTCTGTGGTTCAATGTTTATTGATTAAACTTCAATGTGCGTTAATGGATTTGATTTGTTTATCGCAAGAACATCAACTTGAAATGCATATTGGTTACAAATGTTTATGGTGTTTTAGATTTAATTGAAACTACTTTTCTTGATGGCATTTTAATATTGCATATCATTGTACCAAATTACTTTGCATTTGGCTTCCATTCAAAGATTAAGATGGTTGTAACATGAACTTATTGAAGTTTAAGGGCAAGCCTTTGGTGCTTTATTTTCACCTTGTAAACAATAGTTAGGGTTCCACAAAACAAATGTGATATCCAACGTTGTCCTTGAAGTCATCAGTTCATGGGCTTATAACGTTCATGAACAACATCTTATACATTTATATTTTATATTTAATGCACACATCCTCAAGCACGGTGTCTTGCAATAATATTTCCAAAAACTAATGAGGTGTTATTACATCTTTATTTTCTTAGATATCTTACTTCAACTCCTTTGTTTTCTTGGAAACTTGAGTTTCATTCCAACTATTGGATGTGATTACTTACATGTAAGTATGGTTGCCTTCTATGGAACCAAACAACAAATGCAGGCCTATTCATTTTATGATTTTTATGAGAACTAGAAAACTAGTGTTAAAATTGTCAGTGTAAGTGGCATTAGTCTTGAATTTCACAAGGTATTTGATGTAATTTTTTTACTACCATTTGAGCATATTCACATAGTTCATCAAATTTATATGCATATTTTGTTTGTTGGTTAATTCAATTAGAAAAAACAATGCAAAATTGTTTTCAAGGTTTTTTTTTTGTTCATCTTTGAAGAAAAATAATGGTACATGTGTGGGTAGGGTGTAAGGTTGTTGTGCAAGGCTAAAGGAAAACAAAAAGAGTTCCATGCTATTGATGTTGTTCAAAGTGTGGGTGAAATCAACTCCAATTTTTTTTCTTTGACAATGTCAAATATTGATGGCAACAATTCAAATGTCAAAAGCATGGTAATTTGTAATGTGGTAGCAATAAAAGTTGTTCAACTTGTAGCTATAAAAATTCAAGCTACATTGTGAAAGCTTCATAATTGTTGAGATGCATTATTTGTAGGTCGAAGCAAACAAGTGAAAATGTTCTAACCAAAATGGTCCATTCACAATAAAAGGAACCAAATCACTTGTTGATTGTAATGAAAATTGCACCTCTACTACTTTGAAAAATCACCAATACTTATATATAATGAATCATTTGTTCATATTTTGGGGTTTTGCTTGTTTATTCATGAAATTAATATCCTACAAACTTGGAATCATTTCATTTTGTTATTAAAGTCCTTTATCATACACAAAGCACTTGTTGACAAGGTTTTTTTTAAGGACTACAAAATTTGAATATGCTTTTTGTTATTCAAACATTCACCAAATGTTCTCAAATTTATTATGGGCTCTAATATTTTTCATAAGAAAGGCCACATGTGTTTATATTTTTAAATGCATGAATCCTTTGAATAAATGTTGTTAATTTTGATTTTAAATGCCCTTAATGGTTAAAAAGGCTCAAAATTTGTAATCATAGTTAAAAATAAATGTGTACATTTGACTATAATATAGGTCTTCATGTAAATAATAATCTTTTTTATTATAATGTGGGTCATGTTTGGTCACAATATTGATATTCAGTCCCAAAAATTACATTTAAAATATATTTCTAGTATTTAATAAATTAATCCATGCATGACACATATAAAATGCAGTCTTTGGTTAGGACTCTGACCTTAGCACCCATTGCGCTTTTTAATGTGAATGGACCCCAAAAGTTATTTTATTATGAAGAAGGGGCTTATTAAGTATAACAAATGTAAATGAGTCACTCCTACAAAGACACACATTGATTATGCGCACCCAAAATTGTTTATTATTAGGAACTTGTAATTTACTAATGTAGTTTAGTTGTATCACACTCGGCAAGCAACAAAAAAAAGGTTGGAATTACTCACATTGCAATCATGATTTTTTTGGGGCCTCAAATCCTTACAAACAATGTGGTGAGCTCCAACAAAAGTTTCTTCAAAACTTGGTGTTATATATCTACAAGGGCTACAAGGTTTTTTCTACTTGTGAAAACATCTAATTACAAAGGTTAGTCTTATGTGAATGCCCTCATGTTTTATTTCCATCTTGTTCAAAAATTGTGAAATGAATGTTTCCTACTATTGTCACCAAGTGTATGGAAATGCATGTTTTTCCAAAACTTGCAAATGTAACAATTGTTTCTTCTTCATTTGATTTATGATGTCCAGAGTTGGCGTTAACACATTCATTTTGGTTATCAATTATTTCATTGAAGTTTAAGAGCCTATGCATGTTAATATTGGGTTATTCAAAATAAGTGAAACAATTGGCCTTTGCATGGTACAACAATTACAATCATTCCTTGAAAAATTTGGTTTGATTCACCAAGTTTTTACTTTTGTAAAATATTAACGCAACAACTTGGTTTCCATGGCTCCAACACAACATTCCATTGTTGACTATATGAATTGTTCAACCTTCCACATGTTCATGAATGTATTTGTTTTGGCCATGTGTTGTTTAAAACATGTCAATATGCTTTGAATGATGACAAAGATTTTGTGGGCTTGAGGTAATTGAGTGTGAAAGATGCCCAAACAAGTTTACAAAAAAAATTACTTGGACAAAAAAAATCCATGAAAGGGAGGTAGAATCGGAGAAAACATTTATAGAACAGGGCTTTTTGCAAAAAAACTAAAAACATTTGTCAAAACAAGGTTTACAAGCAAAATCATTATGTTTGAAAAATGTTTTGAATTCAAAAAAATAATCCTTATATGTTATAACAAGCAAAAACTAGTGACATTATAGCAATACATTTTTAAGGCCCAAGTTTGGGTTATTGTAAAGGTAATTACTTCCTATTTGAACCTTGTTGGGTGCAAACATGATAACATGAGCCACACACATGTACTTTTTGATTGCTTTTGTGATTTTTTTGGGGAAGTATTTAAAAAATATTTTTGAAATATTTTTGAAAAAATCTTCAAAAAATCTTTTAAATTTTTTATAAAAATTTCATACTATTTTATTAAGGTTTGTGTTAAAATTTTGGCAAAAAATGTCATTTTCAAAAAACTCAAATCCATTTACAAGTCCTTTTACTACTTAAAAACAAACATTACAATGTTTAATGAATGTTTTTGTTTATTTTTTACACATTGGATTAATTTCAAATTAATTCACATGTTCCCATGATATATTTAAAATACAGTTATATAAAAAAAATTACAATTTCAACATTAGATTAAATTACAACTTTAAAACATGAAAAAACTAAGCAAACGTTACACTTGCTGTGGTACGCATTATTGTGATTACGCCCTGTTGTAAATTCCCATGTGATGAATCAATCAAAAGGGCATAAGCTACTATCAAATGCCTTCAATATTGTTATTAACATTTCACTTAGGATGGAAACTAAGGCAATGGGACTTGGTGATGGTTTTGAAATTTTTGATGAATTGTATTTGACTTTCCTTATCTTGCAAAAAAATGTGTAGTAGGAAACTGTTAAGGTGATTAAACCTTTTTTCTTATTTTTGAAAACATTTGATAGACAAAATGTTCATAACATGCTTGCCATCATGTTGGATCCACATTTGAAATATCTATGAGTTATAAAAAATTATGTGGGGTGTGAGGAAACAATTTGTGTTGTTTTTTAATATGATGTAAAAACAATGATTCCATTACTTAGGACTTGTTTTCATTGACTCGATCTTACTTCCTAAGCATGAACAATAGTTGTTGATGCACCTAATTCTTAGTTTGAATTTTTTTTAACAAAATGTTTGGCGTTGGAATATCCATGGAAGAGTTTCCTTGTGTTCTTATTATTGGAAAATTTTCTTTATTTAGGAGGTTAATTATCTTCACATGTGCACATGCAAAAAAATTAAAAATTGGCGGTGGTCCCATGGAAATCAATTTCCAAATGTTGGTTTTTTGGCCAAGTAGATCCTTGGGATTTCAAAGTCCCAAATTGAAATTAAATGTGTTTTTAACCTTACTGACGTGTTGATAACCTTCCGCCATTACCACTTATAAGTGGAGAATCTATATTAGACAATCATGGTGGTAAAAAGTTGACCTAATGATTAACAGTTGAATTGCACACCTATTATTGCTCTTAAAATTAAATGAAAACAAAATATTCTCCAACTAAAGATAATTATGATTTGATTTTAAAAGTTAGGTTTTTTGAACAACTTCAAGTTGATGATGATTAGGTAAATCACCCAACTAACCATGTTTACAATTTTTTTTCCCTTTTTAGCCAATATGGGATTTCACACATGACCAACAATACATGTGTTGTTGAACAAGTTGCACAACAACAAGCTTACGTCAAACTTTTGATAGTTTTTTAAGCTTCTAGATTTTGGATGTTGGGTGGTTTTGGATGTTTTTTTGCAACCAACTTATGTTATAACATATGAGTTTTTGTTTTAAGAATTGGGGTTCAATTCCCACACAAGCTACTTGAATTTGTAAGGTGTTCATGTTATTTTACTACATTAATACATTTGTGTAATTGCAAAAAAAATTGTATATAACTCAAATTTGAAATTTGGCAATGCACATGTTCTATACATATCCATAGTTTTTTTTTAATTTAAAAATCGGATTCATTCATATTCAATAAAGGAAAAAAAATGTTTGAATACTTAACTACCTTTACACCTAATATATTGAATTAAAAAAATAAATATTCATCTTTTTCTTTTTCTTTTTCTTTTAAATGTTATTTCGATATCTAGAGGTTTGTCCCAAAATGGGATAACTAAACAACATTGCTTAGAACCTCGTATAAAAGGCATTAGATAGGTTTTTTGCCAAAAAAATCAAAACTTAAAAATGTGTTTTTGACTTAACTCCTACATGACATTTGGGCATCTTAAGAAAAAAATGGTTGTCATAACTTCTAAGGTTAAGGTATATCGAGGGGACCATATTTAGCAAAGATTTTTCCCCTTCGAATCTTTTTGGGGGGGCCATTATAATCCAACAATTTTTCATTATTGAAGCAATTCATGGTCATAATTGAATGTTCAATTTATGTTGAGACCTTCACAAGTGAACTAAATACTAGTTAATGACACTTACATAAAATAGATAATGAAACAAGTGTTCATCATTAATTCCCTTTGAGTTTACAATTGAAGGTTGTGAAATTTTTTTCTACCTTTTATAAGTTAGAGTTAGATCACATGCATGTTTAGGAAATGCAAACCTTACGAAACAAAAAAATCCAATAATTATTTGCAAAATTATCTATGGTCTAAATTAATACTTTCAATTTTTTTGAAATCCAAAATGTGAACACAATACATGCTATGAGAAATATGTTAAATTCCTTCAAAATAGTTTAAACCCCTTTTACCAAAAAGATTGTTGATATTCTAAGTTTTATCTTGAGTTTTGAATTAACTTTAAGTAGTTTAAATGTTGTTGTGACTAAATAATAATTAAAAATGAAATCATGTGTAATGAATGTTATTTTATACTTTGTTATTTCATATTTATTTTCATTCAAATATACTCACTTTTAAAATATATAATAATTGAAGATGAAGAGGAAGATCCAAACTAAACCCAAATTCACTTTATGTGTAAATTTAATGTGTTACTATTATTATCCATGACACAATGAAAGTCAAAAACTACTTATAATAAACCAAGTGATGAGTGTTAAAAGAAAAAAATTAGTTGGTATTTTTAATTTGTCCCCCACCATGACAAGTATATAATTTTGCAAAGAAAAGCTTTGGAAGCCAAGTTAAATTTTTATTTTTTTTAAAGGACAATTGTGTGAGTTCCATACATAATCATATATTTAAAGGTGTTAACAAAATGTTTGACATGTTACATGTTCCCCTTTTGTTTTCTCATTCTCCTAAACTTTGTCCAAGGTTTTTTGGCACAAGAACACCGTGCCCTTTCATTGAAATCATGTTCCTTGCATAATTGTTAAGAGCCCCATCAATATGCACCACAAAAGACATCTCATCCAATGTTGTTGGCCACACCACCTACACCATGGTCAATAATCTTGCAAGTTGTCACAAACATGATTATTTTCATATACATGTCAATAGATTGAATTATTTTTGTTTGGTGTAAAAAAATATTTTTTCCAAAATCCATAGCATATTTAAAATAAGGTGGCTCATGTTGGGATTTTGTACACATACTTTGCTTTATGACTTTAGGATGTGTTCGTATTCCTATGGAATAAAAAATTAAAACCAATAATTTTGGTATCTCTAACATTGTGTCACATTGTAACCAAATGTTAAAAAATCACCAAAATGCATTTTAAAAGGATTTTTTTCTTGTTGTTTTTTGGTTCACATTAATTTTCATTCACCGTAATTAAATTGGAACATGTGTGATAAGTAGCTTATGCTAAATAATCTAATTTACAATTCATAATCTAGCGGTTGTTTATTGGAAATTACAATAAATAACTTGGGATGAACATAGGGCAAGTCATTATGAATGTTTTAAAATAATTTATATTCATTATATTCAAACCATACTCTTCCATTTGTTTTCATAATATGTTTTAAATTTTTTCATGTAAGGACATTAAAACTTTGCAACATTAATACAAATGTGACACTAAAACATGAAAAATCAAACATTATTTAAGCTTATTATGGTTACTGTTAATGTCAATTTTCATTCATTTTATTTAAGATTACATTTTTGAATTTACATAATTACATATCATTCATGCTTGTGATTTGATTTTATAAAAACCATTCAATCATATACAATCTTACTATTACAAAAGGTAGTTTATATGTTTTGCTTGTTTTGTTAGGTTGAGATGATACAAATCATGATGTCCCCTATTGCACTTTTAGTAATATTGGAAAGCCCATGATGAATAGGGATGCACAAAGGTGGTTTCACAATGTTTAACCTATAAGGCTAGAATTATTGAATATTGAACAATTTTATCATTCAAAATTCAATATTGAAACTAAAAATATTAAACAAATTAAGGTACATTCTTGGTTTTATTGGAAAACCCTTGTTGAATGGGGTTCATGGAGGTGATTTGTAATTTTTATACCCAAACCTATGTGGGAGATACTAAATTTTGAGTAATTTTCAATAGAAATAAAATATTAAAATGTTAATAAAAATTCTATTTCATCCATGGTCTAAGAAAGGTCTACCATGAAATTCATTCAATATTATAATATGTGATCAATGACATACATTATGTTAGTTATTGATATTATGGTGGATTATGTCTTCTATGATTTTCCCAAAAAAAATATTACCATATGTCCAAAAACACTTTCAATGGGTTGAATACTAAAGCTTTGGAAACAGTTTGGTTCGACCAAAATTTTTAACAAAAAGTGTGATGTTTTTCACTTCACATTTAAAATAAAAAAAAACTAGAAATTTTTTATTTTTCATGGACAACATAATGATTGTTTGATATATCTTCATTATACAAATTAAATTGTGTAATTTGTGGCATCCACTTATTTTTGAATTGTGTAACAAACATTTGAACGGGTGGTTGTTGGCACTTGTGTAAGAAAATAGTGTTTATGAACAACAAATGGGTTTTTAGAAAATTCACATTGAAGACCACCTTTTAAAGACTTTTGTTCCCATCAGTCTTGGCTTTCACTATGTTTGTTACTTTCTTTTAAATGTCCATTTACAATTAGTTGGTAAATTATTGGATAAAATAGTTAACTATGACCTAATGTACAAGGGTGAGTTATTGATGATGGGTTTGGAAAGTATGAAATTCATTTAGAACTATGAATATAATCTCCTTATCTTATAAAGACCTATTAAAACCTTTATGTGTTAGGTATTTTTTAATGAAAACCATTAAGCTACTTGCAAAATAATTATTCCTAAATTTTTGAAATGCCCATTTTGGCAAAATTTGGATGTGGAAGGAAGAGGTATGGAAAATTGCATAAAATATTGGTGTGTTTTTGCTAAAATAGGAAGAGATGTCTATACCATTGGATTTAAGGCTTGGGTTGCACAACTATATCTATAGCTTGTTTGTTTGTTGTGTAGTTTCAATTTTTGCTTTTACTTCTAAGCTATGGCCATTCCAAGTTTTGTGTTTGGTACAAAGTATTATCTTGTTAATATTTGATTGGTCCATCTTTGTAGTTTGAAATGCGATGGGAGATGCATTTGAAAGTCA
>Ga0209208_10007447_pt1 | contig 14815 bp, 8 predicted proteins | sample S1TSphfallax_3_FD_187694 | JGI IMG/M metagenome (GOLD analysis project Ga0209208, IMG submission 187694) | Host-associated microbial communities from peat moss isolated from Minnesota, USA - S1T2_Fd - Sphagnum fallax MG (SPAdes) (version 2) | ecosystem: Host-associated > Plants > Peat moss >...
GCACGATGCGCGGGTCGGTGGTGTAAACCCCGTCCACATCCGTATAAATATCGCAGCGATCGGCTTTCAGCGCGGCGGCGAGGGCGACGGCCGAGGTGTCCGAGCCGCCGCGGCCGAGCGTGGTGACGCGGTTATCCGGGCCGATGCCCTGGAAGCCGGCGACCACCGGGATCTGGCCGGCCTGCATGCGGGTGATCAGCTCATCGCCCTCGATATCGTTGATGCGGGCTTTGCCGTGCTGGCCGTCGGTCTCGACCGGGATCTGCCAGCCCAGCCAGCTGCGCGCGTCCACGCCGAGGTTTTGCAGCGCGATGGCGGTGAGGCCGGCGGTGACCTGCTCGCCGGTGGCGACCACGGCGTCGTATTCCCGGGCGTCGTGCATCGGCGAGAGCGCCTGGCACCAGGCGACGAGCTGGTTGGTCGCACCCGCCATGGCGGAGACGACGACGGCGACCTCGTCCCCCTGGTCGAGCTGCGCCTTCACCCGCGCCGCGACATTGCGGATACGGTCCAGATCGGCGACCGAGGTGCCGCCGAATTTCATCACGATACGCGCCATACTGCTCCCCTTGTGGAAATCCGGCCGGGGCGTCACATAACGGCGAGGGGGGTGCAGCGCAATGCAGAGCGGGTCTGTCGACAATGCGGAGATCGCCCGGTTTGACGCGCTGGCGGCCAGATGGTGGGACGCAAGCGGGCCGATGCGGCCGCTGCATATGATGAACCCGGTGCGCGCGGCATGGATTCGCGAGCGGATTGCGCCGGGCGCGCGCGTGCTGGATGTGGGCTGCGGCGCCGGGCTGCTGGCGGAGGCGCTGGCGAAAGCCGGGTGCGACGTGCTGGGGCTGGATGCCGGGGCGGAGATGATCGCGGCGGCGCGGGCGCATGCGCAGGGCCAGGGGTTGAGGCTGGAGTACCGGGCCGGGACGGCGGAGGCGCTGCTGGCGGAAGGTGCAAAATTTGAGGTGGTGACGGCGCTGGAGGTGATTGAGCACGTGACCGACCCGGCCGCGTTTGTGGCCACTTTAGCCGGGCTGCTGGCGCCGGGGGGCAAATTATTCCTCTCGACGCTGAACCGCACGCCGCAATCCTATGTCACCGCCAAGCTGGGGGCTGAGTATCTGCTGCGGATGCTCCCGGTGGGCACGCATGACTGGAAGCGCTTCATCACCCCGGCGGAGCTGGGCGGGCTATGCCGGGCGGCCGGGTTGCGGATGGCGGATGTGGCGGGGCTGAGTTTCACCATGCCGGGGATGCGGTTTCGTGTGTCGCGGGATTTGTCGGTTAATTACATCGCGATGGCCGAGGTTTAGAGGCTGCCGCTTACTTTCTCTTGCGATTTAGTTTTTAATCAAAACCAAAAAACCACCAGAGGAACGGCCAGATGACCCCGGTATTCGACATTGTGGCGAGCCATGCGGCGGCGCGTGGGGATGCGGCGGCGGTGACTGATCTTGAGTCCGGCCGGCGCTGGACCTACCGGGCGCTGGACGCCGAGATCAACCGGCTGGCAGCCTGGCTGGTGGCGCGGCTGGGGCCAGGCAGCTTCGCGCGGGTCGCGACGATCACCCGCAATGCGGATTACATGCTGATTTTGCAGATCGCGGCGATGCGGGCGGGGGCGATTTTCGCGCCATTCAACTGGCGGCTGGCGGTGGCTGAGCTGGCAATGCTGGCGGCGGATAGCCAGCCGGCGCTGCTGTTTCATGACGCGGATTTTGCGCTGCCGGAGACGGCGGCGGAGACCCATCTGCTCACGGATGTGCCTGGGCTGATCTCGGATTTTCCAACCACGGCGCTGGCAGGCGCGCGGCTGGCCGCGGACGCGCCGTCGACATTGCTGTACACCTCCGGCACCTCCGGCCGGCCGAAGGGCGTGGTGGTGACCGAGCTGAACGCGTTCTGGGGCTCGGCCAATTTCATCATGAGCAACGACCTTGACCGGCGCAGCGTGCTGCTCTGCGATATGCCGATGTTCCATACCGCCGGGCTTTTCGCCGCGGTGCGCTCCACCATCCAGGCCGGCGGGCATTTGCTGATCTCCAAGGGATTCGACGCAGCCCGGACGCTGGCGCGGATCGCCGACCCGGCTTTGGGAGTCACACATTATTTTTCCGTGCCGCAAATGGCGACGATGCTGTGGAACCAGCCGGATTTCGACCCGGCGATTTTGCGCAAACTCACCGTGTACGCGATGGGCGGGGCGCCGAACCCCGGCGCGCAGATCGAGCGCTTCGCCAAAGCCGGCATCCGCATGTCGGACGGGTACGGCATGTCCGAAACCTGCTCGAATTTCGGGATGCCGTTTGAGGATATGGACGTGATTTTGGCGAAAGCCGGGTCCTGCGGGCTGCCGTATTTCTCCATGCAGGCGCGGATTGTGGACGATGACGGGCGGGATTTGCCGGACGGGGCGCGCGGCGAGCTATGGCTGCGCGGGCCCTGCATCACGCCCGGCTATTGGCAGCAGCCGGAACTCACCGCGAAGGCGTTCCAGGACGGCTGGTTTAAAACCGGCGACACCGCGATGCGCGATTCGGACGGTTTTTATTACCTAGTGGACCGCAAGAAGGACATGTTCATCTCCGGCGGGGAAAATGTGTACCCGGTGGAGATCGAATCCGTGCTGGCCGAGCTGGAGGGCCTGGCGGACGCCGCCGTGGTCGGCGTGCCGGATGAGCGCTGGGGCGAGGTCGGCCGGGCCTATATCATCACCAGGCCGGATGTGAGCCTGACCGAAGCCGAGGTGCTGGCGCATTGCCGGGCAAGGCTGGCGCGCTTCAAAGTGCCGGCGAGCGTGGTGATCAACGGCGTGATCCCGCGCACGGCGACCGGCAAGGTGCAGAAACACGTGCTGAAGGCACAGGCGCTGCGTGAGATGGAGGCGCAGGAAAGGTAAGCAAGCGCTTCTTTTTTGAAAAAAAGAAGCAAAAAACTTTTAGGCACGCTGGGGCGTTGCTGGCGGGGCGGCTGAAGCCTGGAGGAGTCAAAAATTTTTTGCGGAGCTTTTTTTTAAAAAAGCGACCGCTTCCCTCCCCATTCTCGACAAACCCCCGCGACCCTATATCTAAGGCATTCAACTTTGCGGGGGCTGATCCCATGCCGTTTGACCTCACCGCGCAACTGACCGCCTGGCGGCATTATTTGCATGCGCACCCTGAGCTTTCGCGGGCTGAGGCGGGAACCGCGGCCTATGTGTGCGCGGAGCTGGCGGCGATGGGGGTTGAATTTACCCCCCATATTGGCGGGCATGGGGTGGTGGGGAGCATTTCGCGCGGGGCGTCCAACCGGTCTGTCGGGTTGCGGGCGGATATGGATGCGCTGCCGATTATTGAGGCGACGGGTGCGGCCTATGCGTCGCGGAACCCGGGCGTGATGCATGCCTGCGGGCATGACGGGCATACGGCGTCCTTGCTGGGTGCGGCGAAGCTGTTGCTGGATGATACGGATTGGACCGGCACGGTAAGGCTGGTGTTTCAGCCGGCCGAGGAGGGGTTCGGCGGCGCGCAGGCGATGCTGGATGACGGGCTGCTGCAAAAATTCCCGATGGAGCGGATTTTTGGCTACCATAATTGGCCGGGCATGGAGGCGGGCAGCGTGATGCTGCATGACGGGCCGGTCATGGCGGCCGCGGCGCATTTTACCATTACGCTCACCGGCAAGGCCGGCCATGCGGCGATGCCGAACCACACGATCGACCCGGTGCAGGGTCTGGCGCAGATCATTGTGGCGCTGAACGGCATTGTGGCGCGCAATGTGGACCCGCTGGACACGGCGGTGATTTCCACCTGCACGCTCAAAGCCGGCGAGGCGCATAACCAGATCCCCGAGAGCGCAATGTGCGGCGGCACCTTCCGGGCGTTGCGGCCGGAGACGATGGCGTTTGTCGAGCGGCGGATTCGCGAGGTGGCGGCGGGCATTGCGGCGGCGTTGCAGCTCAGCGCGCAGGTGGAGACAGGCGGGCATTTGGCGCCCACGGTGAACCATAGAGCGGAGGCGGATTTGGCGGCGGAGGCGGCTTCGGCGCTGGGGATGAAAGTGCGGCGGGACATGGCGCCGACCATGGGGGCGGAGGATTTCGGGTGTTTTCTGGCGGCGATACCGGGGGCTTATGCGTGGATCGGCAACGGGCCCTCCGCCGGGCTGCACCACCCGCAATTTGACTATAACGACGAGATTTTGCCGGTGGCGGCGCGGTATCTGGCGGCGGCGGCCAAGGCGGCTCTGGCGTGAGCCAGGAGGCTATCGCCTGGCAGGCGGCGCTGCCGGCGGAGACCGCGGAATATTTGGCGGATTTGATGGAGATCGCACCGTTCGCCCCGGCGAGTGCCAAGCCGGCGGCGCTCACGCTCACCGCCCGGCCGCCGGCGCCGCCGCCGCCGGATGACGCAGCGAGGCTGGCGCTGGCGGCTTCTGGCAAAGCCGGGCTGATACCGGTGGCGGTGCCGAGCCGGAAGCTGCCGCTTTGGCTGCGCGCGGGTAGCGATGACGCGGCGGCGGCCCTGCGCTCGCTGAACCCGGACGCGCTGCCGCCAATCCCCTACGCGCCGCGGCGGATTTTGGAGATTGGCGCCGGCACCGGGTACCGCAGCGTCGCGCTGGCGCTGGCCTACCCGGATGCGGAAATTCTTTGCACCGAGCCCGATCCGGCGCGCCAGCGGGTCAATCTGCTCAACACTTTGCCCTACCGGCAGATCAGCTTCCATTGCATCGTGCTGAGCACGGATCGTTCCCGCTACGGGTTCGCCGGCCGGCGGGGCGAGGCGGGGCACCCGGCGCTGGTGCGCGAGGATGCCGGGCCGCTCACCGCCGTGCCGCTGAAAAATTTCTTGCTCGCGCGGGAGTGGAACACGCCCGATACCGTGATCATCACGCCGGACGCGGCCAATGACCATTTGCTGCGTGCCCCCTGGCCGCGCAGCGTGCGGCTACTGGCGGTGGAGACCGGCGGCAAGCCATTGCATGAGGCGACGGCCGCGTGCTTCCCCGATAATAGGTTTTTAACCGTGATCGAGGGTGACTACGTGCTGATGCACAGGCGCGAGGCGGAAATTGTGACCGTGCCGCCGCGTCCGGTGCATGTGTTCGACCCGGAGACGACGCCCCGGGCGCTGCTGGTGGCGGATACCAAGGCCGATCCGCCGGGCTTTTTCCAGATCGGCCCGCATGGGTTCCGGCTGCACCCTAACCCGCCGAACGCGCCGGATGCGCGCGCGACCATCGCGCATGACTGCCGGAATTTTGCCGAGCTGCATGTCAGCCTGCGGGTCGCGCTCGACATCTCAAAACCGGTGCGCTTCACCATCCGCGTACTGACGGACGGGGATGAGACCGAGATCTGCCGGATCGAGGAGGTGCTGAAAGGCGGCGAGAGCCGTGCCGCCTCAGCGCCGGTTTCCCCCTATGCCGGGCCGTGCCTGGTGGTGTTCAGCACAAGGATGGCGGAATTTGAAGAGTCTTGCGCCGGCGCCTGGGCGGAGATTGTTGGCGCCGCGTTTATATAAGGCGGTTTTCTGCTTAACTGGGCCGCATCATGGAATGGCAGGAACCGGGGATCGTGCTCAGCGTCTCGCCGCATGGCGAGGGCGATGCGCTGGCGACCGTGCTCACCCCGCTCGGCGCCTGGCGGGGCCTGGCCAAAGGCGGTGCCGCGCGCGGGCGCACCGCGATCTGGCAGCCGGGCAACCTGGTCGCCGCGCGCTGGGTGGCGCGCCTGCCCGAGCAGCTCGGCAGTTTTTCCGCCGAGCTTGTACGGCCCGTGGCCGCCTTGGCGATGCCGGACCGGCAAAACCTCGCGGTGCTGAACGCCGCCTGCGCGCTCGCCGCCGGCGCCCTGCCGGAGCGCGAGCCGCATGGCGACGTTTTCACCGGCCTGTTGCGCCTGCTGGGCGGTATCGATATCCCCGGCCATGCGCTGCCCGCTTTGGTGCGCTGGGAGCTGGATTTACTGCGCGAACTCGGCTTCGGGCTGGATTTCTCGGGCCCCACCGGCGGCAATGACCGGCTCGCCTTCGTCTCCCCGCGCACCGGCCGGGCCGTGACCCTCTCGCAAGCCGGCGAATGGGTGAGCAAACTCTTCCCTTTGCCAGTCTTCATGCTGGATGAGTCCGAACCAACCCTGGCGGATTGCCTGGCCGGCCTCATCATCACCGGGCATTTTTTAACCCGCGACGTGTTCGGCGGCCGTAACCTGCCCCTTCCAACGGCGCGGGCGCGGCTTTATGAAATGGTGTCTGATCGGTTGGAGCAGAAAGATGAAAAGTAAGCGCTTCTTTTTTTGAAAAAAAAGAAGCAAAAAAACTTTTGAGGACTCTAAGCTTTAGCCGCGCCACCACCCCCGCCCCAGCGTAAATAAAAATTTTTTGCGGAGCTTTTTTTTAAAAAAGCGACCGCTTTCTTAAGGTCTAGCCCATGCCCGATGACATAGCCGGCAATATCGAACCCACCGCGCTGAGCGAGGCGCTGTCCGAGCGCTATCTCGCTTACGCGCTCTCCACCATCATGTCGCGTTCATTGCCGGATGCGCGGGACGGTTTGAAGCCGGTTCATCGCCGGCTGATCTACGCGATGCATCAGTTGAAGCTCGACCCGCGCTCGGGCTTCAAGAAATGCGCGCGCGTGGTGGGTGATGTGATGGGCAAGTTCCATCCGCATGGCGATAGCTCGATTTATGAGGCGTTGGTGCGGCTGGCGCAGGATTTCTCCTTGCGCTTTCCGCTGATCGAGGGCCAGGGGAATTTTGGCAATATCGACGGCGATAACGCCGCGGCGATGCGCTATACCGAGAGCCGGTTGACCGAGATCGCGGAGCTTTTGCTGCGCGGGATCGATGAGAACGCGGTGGATTTCCGCCCGACCTATGACGGCGAGGAGAGCGAGCCGGTGGTACTGCCGGGCGCGTTCCCGAATTTGCTCGCCAATGGCGCGGCCGGAATTGCGGTGGGGATGGCAACCTCCATCCCGCCGCATAACGCCGGCGAGGTATGCCAGGCGGCGATGCATTTGATTGCCAATCCGCAGGCCAGCACGGCGGAGTTGCTGGCGCATATGCGCGGCCCGGATTTCCCGACCGGTGGTGAGCTGGTGGAGGATGAGGCGACGCTGCTGGCGGCCTATGAGACCGGCCGCGGCAGCCTGCGCACCCGGGCGCGCTGGGTGAAGGAGGCGCAGAAGAACGGCACCTGGGTGATTGTGGTGACCGAAATTCCCTACCAGGTGCAAAAATCCAAGCTGATTGAGCAGGTGGCGCTGCTGCTGGAGGAGAAAAAGCTGCCGCTGCTGGCCGATATCCGCGATGAATCGGACGAGAAGATCAGGCTGGTGCTGGAGCCGAAATCCCGCACGGTGGACGCGGATATGCTGATGGCCTCGATGTTCCGGGCGACGGCGCTGGAGTCCCGCTTCGCGATGAACATGAACGTGCTGGATGCGAGCCGCACGCCGCGGGTGATGGGGCTGAAGGCGCTGCTGCGCTGCTGGCTGGACCACCGGCATGAGGTGCTGGTCCGCCGCTCCGGCCATAGGCTGGAGGCGATCGCCCGCCGGCTGGAGATTCTGGACGGGTATCTGGCCGTGTTCCTCAACCTCGATGAGGTGATCCGCATCATCCGGACCGAGGACGAGCCGAAGCCGGTATTGATGAACAGCTTTAAAATCAACGAAATACAGGCCGAGGCGATCCTCAACATGCGGCTGCGCAGCCTGCGCCGGCTGGAGGAGGAGGAGATCCGGCTGGAGCATAAAAAACTCTCGGCCGAGCAGAAATCCCTGCAGGGGCTGCTGAAGGACGAGGGCAAACGCTGGGAGGCGATTTCCGGCGAGATCGCCGAGGTCGCCAAAAAATTTGGCGGCGGGGCGCTCGGCGCCCGGCGCACGCAGATCAGCGCCGCAGCGCCGGTGGTGGAGATCGTCGCCGAGGCGCTGGTGGAGCGCGAGGCGATTACCGTGATTCTCAGCCAAAAGGGCTGGATCCGCGCGCAAAAAGGGCATCTGCCGGAGGATGCGGAGCTGAAATTCAAAGAAGGCGACCGGCTCGCCTTCCTGCTGCGCTGCGAATCGACCGACAAGATCGCGCTGCTGGCGACCAATGGCAGGGTCTACACCATCAAAGCATCCGACATTCCGCGCGGGCGGGGGGATGGCCAGGCGATCCGGCTGCTGGCGGAGCTGGCGAACGAGGACGGCGTACTGGCGCTGTTTTTGCCGGAGCCCGGGGCGAAATACCTGGTGGCCTCCTCCGCCGGGCGCGGGTTTATCCTGCCGGGCGCCGAGCTCGCCTCCGAACGCCGGGCGGGCAAGACCATCATGACGCTGAAACCGGGCGAGGAATGGGCCGCCTGCGCCAAAGTATCGGGAACCCATGTCGCGGTGATCGGCCAGAACCGCAAGCTGCTGGTCTTCCCGCTGGAGGAACTGCCCGAAATGCCGCGCGGTGCCGGGGTGCTCTTGCAAAAATACAAGGACGGCGGCTTGGCAGACGTAAAAACCTTCACCCTGGCCGAGGGGCTGACCTGGCGGCTTGGCGATAAAACCCGCACCGAAACCAAGCTCACCGAATGGCTGGGCAACCGCGCCGGCGCCGGGCGCCTGCCGCCGAACGGATTTCCGAAATCGGGGAGGTTTGGGGCGTAAGCAAGCGGTTCTTTTTTTGAAAAAAAGAACCAAAAAAACTTTTATTTACTCTGGGGCGATGCTGGTTGGACCGCGATAGCCCAGAGAAATCAAAAATTTTTTGCGGAGCTTTTTTTTAAAAAAGCGACCGCTTACTTGCCCCCCTCATCATGAACCTCCCCATCACCCTCAACCCCCGCGCCGTGTCTCTCGCGGAGGGTTTGCGCGCCGGCATTGCCGTGGCGGTGACGCTGCTGGTGGGTGATATTCTCAATTTGCCGCATTTCGGCCTGGCGGCGCTGGGGGCATTGCTCACCTGTTTTGCCGATCCTGGCGGCCCGGTGCAGCGGCGTGTTCCGGCGGTGGTGGTGTTCGCGCTGTGCAGCGGCGTGGTTTACGGCCTGTTCGGCTGGCTGCGGGGGGAGGGGGTTTGGCTGGCGGTGGCGGTGGCCGCCCCGGTGATGTTCTGCGCCAGTTTTGCGCGGGTTTATGGCCAGGGCGGGCTGCAGGTCGGCAATTTGCTGAGTGTGGTGGTGATTTTGGCGGTGGGCATGCCGGCCGGCAGCGCGGGTGCGGCGGCCGGGCAGGGGCTGAATTTTTGCGCAGGCGCCGCCTGGGCGGCGGTGCTGACTTTGGCGATCTGGCGCGTGCACCCGTACCAGCCCTCCCGCCTGGCGCTGGCGGAGGTGGCGGGCGGGCTCGGCGCGCTCGCGGCGGATTTGGCGGAACTGGCGGGAGCCGAGGTGGGGGCTGTGGCGTTTGAGGCGCATGCGGCGCAGCACCGGCGCGGGGTGCGCGAGGCGATTGAGGCGGCGCGCCAGGTGGCGCTGGAGATTTTCCGCGGGCGCGGCCTGGTCTCGCCGCGCGGCGCGCAGCTCACGCTGCGGTTGCAAACCTTCGAGCAGATTTTCGCCGGGCTGATTGCGCTGTCCGACACGCTGGAGGCCTGGCCGGCCTATCGCGGCCTTTGCGCTGAACCTTTGCGCATCATCGCGGCGCGGCTGCATGCAGCGGGGCCGGAGATTGTGGCCCAGCAATCGCTGGACACGCCGGAGACAGCCGCCTTGCTGGCGCGCTTGCGGGACGCCATCGCCAAGCTGCCGGTGGAGTCCGAGCCGAACCATCTGCTGGGCGCGATTGCGGAGAATCTGGCGGTGCTGGCCACCGTCTCGGCGCCGGCGGCGGATATCGCGGGGCCGGCCGCGCCGCGGACGCTTCGGGCGCTGGTGCTGGCGCCGGCGCGGCAAAATTTCAACCTGGCCGCGGCACCTCTGCGGCACGCTTTGCGCACGGTGATTGTGGCGGTGCCGGCGCTGGCGGCGACCTTGCTGTATGGCGGGCCGTTCGCGCATTGGGCGACGATTACGATGATCCTCTGTTTACAGCCGTATTTTTCAGCGACCTGGCTGCGCAGCGCGGAGCGGATTGCCGGCACCGCGTTCGGCGGCGCGCTGGCGGCGGGGATCGGCCTGCTCTCGCAAACCAGGCTGGAGCTGGCGCTGGCGATGCTGCCGCTCACCGCGTTCGCCTTTACCATCCGCTCGGTCAGCTACGGGCTGTTCGTGGCGGCGCTGACGCCGATGATCGTGCTGCTGATCGAGCAGATCGCGCCGGGGGCCGATGAGCTACAGGTGGCGCTGGCGCGGGTGGGTTACACGCTGCTGGGCGGGGGCCTCGCGGTGGCGGCGAATTTGCTGCTCTGGCCGGCGTTTGAGGGCGGGCGGCTGGAGGCGGGGATCAGCGCCGCGATGGCCGCGCACGCCGCCTTCGCGCGCGCGGTGTTCGAGGCCTTGGCCAAAGGCGGCCCGGCGCCGGACGCCGCCAGGCGCGCCGCCGGCATGGCCAGTAATAATCTGGAAGCCGCACTTTCCCGCGCGCTGCTGGAGCCGCATGGGCAGCACGACCGGGTGATCGAACGCGGCGCGGTGGTGGACGCGGCGTTGCGGCGCATGGCCGGGCGGCTCTCCGTGCTGGCGCTTGACCGGCCGGTGATCCCGCCCGGAGAGGTGGCGCTTTGGCAGGACTGGGCGGATTGGCTGGCGGCACGGCTGGCCGGCGCCAAACCGCCCCGCCCCGCGCTGCCCGAAGGGCCGGGGGCGGAGACGCTGATCAGGCTGGCACGGCAGGCGGAGCTGATGGCGGGGTAAGGTAAAAGATTAAGAAAAAGAAGAAGGTATCTCTTTTTAAATTTTTTTTTGCGCCCTCCGGCGCCTTTCCAACGCTGCGTCACGCAAATGCGTGCATGCGCACGTCATGCGACTGCGTGCATGCGCACGACACGCGAATGCGTGCATACCCACGCGCGAGGGGGGAATCAAAAGTTTTTTGGTGCTTTTTTTCAAAAAAACACGCACTTACTTTCTTCTTTGAAATCTCAGTTCTTATGTTGCGATGCAGCAGAATTCATGCGGCATTTACCGCGCAGCTACCATATAAGGGAAATCCAACTGAAAGATGTTTCCCAATGCCCCGTAAATCCGCCGCCCTGTGGCCGCATTTCAACCTCGCCAGCACCGCGTTTCAGAGCGCCATGCTAGCGTTTGAGGCGAATCAGGTGATCGCGCTCAGGCTCACCAAAATGGCGCTTGGCGGGCCGGGGGTAGAGGCGGAGGCGGAGCTGATGGTCTCCGAGAAGCTGGAGAGCCTGGCGGAGAGCGGCGGGGTGATGATGCGCGCCGCCATGGTGGGCGCGCATGATCTGGGGGCGGAGAAGATTGTCCGGCTATATCGCCGCAAGGTGCGCGCCAACCGCCGGCGCCTGGCGAGCTAGAGCCGGATGACATTCCGTGGAATCGCTTTGCGATCCCACAGAATGTCTGAATCCGCCTCTAAAACAGACCTAGAGCGATTCCGTAGAGCGTTCGCGCGGATATCTTAAGGTTGCAGCAATAACGCTGGCGTAATCTCATGGGTTGTGTAACCTGAGATTGTGACCAGCCCGATCACCATCGTTACGCCGGCCGGCCTTGTTGTGCTGGCCGGCAATCCCACGCTCTCCTCGCTCGCGGCGCTGGCGCCGGGCGGCGTGTTGATCGATGATCCGGGCGGCGGGACCTTAAGCGTCACCATCGTGGCGGGCAATGCGGCGGCATCGTTGAGCGCCAGCGCCGCGGCGGGCGCGCTGGTGAGCGCCAACAGCAATACCCTTACCATCCAGGGCAGCGCTGCCGAGGTGAACAGCGCGCTCGCCAGCCTGGAGCTGACAGAGCCAGTGGGGGCGGGAGCGGATGATTTGCTGATCACCGCCAGCGACCCGCTGGCGCTGCCCGCGCAAGGCGGGATGGCGGTGGATGTGATCTCGACCATCGGCCCGGCCATGGTCGCGCCGCCCGATCTGGTGACGATCAAAGCCAATTTGCCAAGCGCGCTGCCCGTGCTGTATCTCTCGGACCCGATCGCCAGCGGCCTCGCCGCGATGGGGCGGGGGACGGCGGAAACGCTGAGCGTGACGCTGGCCTTGGCGGATGGCGTCATTCTGCTGCCTGGCTACAAAAATCTCGGCGGTATCGCGGCCTCCGGGCTCGGTTCCGGCACGGTGGTGTTGAGCCTGAACGCGGATGAGCTCGGCGCGCTCAACACGCTGCTGGCGGGGCTGGAGCTTTACGCCACCGGCGGCTCCCAGGAGTTTTTCTTTTCAGTCAATGATGTCGCGGGCGTGCTGCCGCCGCAGGTCACGCGCGGCGAGATTTATTTGAACCTCGCCACGCACGCGGCCGGGGCCAGCCCGCTCACAATCGGCAGCCAGATTTTGCAGCCGGGCGATGACACGCTGGCCGGCGCGTTGCAGGTGAAAGGCACCTATAGCGTGCTCGGCGACCTGAACGCCGCCGGCGGGGTGGAGATCGCGCCGCTGGGCGCGCTGGTGCTGCCGGGCAATAACCTGCTGCTGAGCGGCACCAGCCTGGATGACGGCCAGATTGTGGCGGATGGATTGGTGCTGGACGGCGCGATGGTCGCCGGCGCCGGTGCGTCGCTGGCCGGAGAGATCGTGCTCGGCACCGCCGGGCTGCTGGATTTTGCCGGTCTGCTGGTGGCCGATGGCGCCGGCGAGGCGCTGTATAACCCGGCGATTTCCCTGCAATCCGGCGGGGTGCTGGCCGGCGGCGGCACGTTGCTGGCGGGAAATTTTTCCGAACCCGGCGGCATCGCCGGGCCGGGCACGATCCTGGCGCGGGATAACGCGACCTTGCTGATCGCGGCGGGGAGCATCGGCGGCGGCGCTGATCTCGCGGTGGCGCCCGGCGGGGTGATGGTGCTGGGCCCGGTCTCGCCGCTCTACGGTATTTTTGACGCAACGCCGATGAGCATCGACAGCTCGGTCACGCTGAGCTTTGAGGCGGGTGCGGCCGCCGGGCTGATCACCGGCGGCTATGCCAGCACGCTGGGCGATGCCGGCGGCGCGTTTGTGATCAGCGGGCCGCAATATTTCAACGGCACCGTCATTGGCTTCGCGCCGGGCGATCAGTTGATCTTCCCGGATCTCACGGATTTCAACGTACTCAATGTCTCGGCCAACGGATTTGAGGTCGCCGGGGCGCAGAGCGGGGAGGGCGGCACGGTGGAATACACCATCGCGGCTGCGATCCCGGCGGGCGATAACGTGGTGACCGGGCTGGACGCGGCGGGCGATTCCGATGTGATGCTAGAGCCGCCAGGGCCGGTTTTGGCGCAGGCCGGGAACCTGGCGGCAAGCGTAGGGACCGCGCAGCCGCTGCTCGGCTTGAGCCTGGAACTGCCCTACGCCACCACCCAGAGCCTGCGCCTGACCATCGCGGTCAGCAGCGGGGTGCTGGAAGCCGGAACCCTGGCGCCGGCCGCGCGCATCACGCTCGCGGCGGCAAATATCAACGCGCTGAATACCGCTTTGGCGGGGCTCAGCTACGTCGCCGGCAGCAGCGTGAGCGGGCTGACCTTCAGCGGCGGCAGCGGACCGCTGCAGGGGTTCAGCGACGTGATCGCGGTCGCGGCGGCGAGCCCGCTTGAGGTGGTCAACGCCTATAGCGGGGAAGGTGTTAGCGAGGCGCAGAGCGTGTCCTTCGGGCCGGGGGTGCAGCCCGTGCCGCAGACCTTGCCGCTCGCCGCCGGTGACGTGCTGGTGAGCGGGGTTGCCGAGTTCGCCAGCTTCATGGAAATCAACGGGCTCTCCGGCACCGCGCTGGATATCGATGCCGGCGGGAACGCGGTGTTCGACAGCGCCGCCGCCGCCCGCTTCGGCGCCGACCTCACGATCGGCGATGCCGGCGGGGCCGGCAGCATCACGGTGCTGGGGGTTACGTTTTCCACCAGCGGCAATATCACGCTCGCCAGCGCGGCGGGGGCGGCCGGCAGCGTGGCGGATGTTCTGGGTGATGTGGCGGCCGCCGGCAGCCTGGTGATTGCCGCCGGGGATTTGGCGAATATGCTGCTCGCCGGCAGTTTGCAGGTGGCCAGTATGTCGCTCGGCACCGGCGGCACGCTGATCGCCTATGGCAGTGCTGCCGGCAGCCTTGGTGCTGTGAATGATTATGGCAGCATCGTGTTGGAGGGGGATGCGGATTTGCAGCTCAGCGCCCTTACGCTGGAAGGGGCGGTGACGATGGGCGGCGAGTCCAGCCTTGGCATCGCCGGCGGCATCGTCATGCTGGGCGGCCCGCGGCTGCAGATCGGCGCCGCGAGCACGCTCAGCGCCGCCAGCCTGTCACTCATCTATGGCTATTTGGGGCTGGCCGGCACGCTGCAGGTTGCAGGCGAGGTCTTGGACGGGATCGCGACCGATCTCGCCGGCGGGCTGGTGACGGGCACCTCCTTCGCGGCCGATACCGGGCTGACCCAAGGCTACGGGGTGATCGACGCGCCCAGCATCACCGATGACGGCACGATCCTGGCAAGCGGCGGTGCGCTGGTGCTGCAGGGCGGGGTGTATGATGATTCCGTGCTGGAGGTGGCGGCGGGCGCGACGCTCGACATCACCGGCAGCTTCGGCGGCGCGCCGGCGGTATTTTTGGGCACCGCCGGGGTGATCATCATCAATGACCCGGCGGGGCTCGCCACCCTGGCCGACAACATGGTCGCCAGCGACGAGATCGACCTGCTGGGCGTCGCCCCCAGCCTGGTCAGTTTTAGCGGCGGCGCGCTCACGATTGATAACAGCCAGGGCGGAGAGATCGCGCTGGCCGGGCTTCAGGCCGCACCCGGCCAGCCCGCGCTCAGCATCACCGCGGACGGG
>Ga0209208_10007448_pt1 | contig 14814 bp, 13 predicted proteins | sample S1TSphfallax_3_FD_187694 | JGI IMG/M metagenome (GOLD analysis project Ga0209208, IMG submission 187694) | Host-associated microbial communities from peat moss isolated from Minnesota, USA - S1T2_Fd - Sphagnum fallax MG (SPAdes) (version 2) | ecosystem: Host-associated > Plants > Peat moss >...
GGCCGATCACGATCCGACGTCGTTGGAGTTTGTGTGCCTCGATGTTCGGCTGGCGCGCTGCGCTCAACGAGAAGGCTTTGTGGTACGCGGCCAATAGCGAAGATTGAATCATCGGCGACAGACATTCGCCGACCGCCCTTGTTCGCCTCGATCGACCGGATGAGCGATGGTCGGAAAATATACGGCTTGCCGTACAAAAGCTCGATTATCGACAATGCAACCTCCAAATTATTGAACCTTCGCCATGCCGACCACAAGCTGGCTGCGAATCGCTTAAGCTTCCCGGCGATGGGCGACGTAGGCGTCGCCCCCGCCACGGTTCTACGCCACGAGCTTTTTGAAGGTTTCCATTACCGCGGAGCCCTTGAACGGCTTGACGATCCATCCCTTGACGCCGGCCGCTTTGCCGCGCTCTTTCATGTTGGGGCTACTTTCGGTGGTGAGCATGATGAGGTTGACGGATTTGTTCCCCAGTTCGCCGCGAATCTTCTCGACCATCGTCAGACCGTCCATGTTCGGCATGTTGACGTCGCACACGACGAGTTTGATGCCGGGGTCGGCTTTCAATTTCACCAATCCGTCCTTTCCGTCAACGGCTGTAACCACGGTTAGACCACCGTTTTTGAGACAGGTCGATACCTCGTCACGTACGGTGCTCGAGTCATCAACAATTAGAACCTGTGCCATTGTCGTGCGTCCTTTTGTGAGTGTTATAACAATTCAAGCTCGCCGGCATCGAAGAACTCCGCAACATCGTGCGTAATCTCTTTGAAGTCTTCCGGCGACCAATTCAAGTTGAATATGAACCGAGCGTATAGCGTCGAGGAATGTCCGGTCATCGGGTCCTTTAACGTGAAACGGAAACACAGCTGCGGGTTGACCGTGCCGAATGAAATGTACTTGTGCTTGTGATTGACAATCAGGGGGATTTGCGCTTGGGCGCCAGAAGAAATCCCGTGGTCGCCGATGTAACGATTCTTGAAGGCGCCCCACATCAGATTGGTGATCTCACTCAACAAATCATTTACGCCACGGAAATTCTCAGCCGAGTCCGGGGCGTCCCCTCGATCAACCAGCTCCAGAAGTGCGTCCTCCTCACATTGCAGCATCATATATCCCCGGCACCAGGCACTTTCCAGCGGAATGAGACTGAAGAGCTCGCCGAAGATCATACGGTCGTGGACGATGTACGGCGTGTCCATAGTAATCACCAAATTCTTGAACTGCGCGTCCAGCACGACTTGAGCGATCTCCGCAACACCCCGCAAGAGCGCATTCGGGTACATTAAACAGAAAATGTATTCCTCGATCACCTTGCTGAGCGCGCCCATATCGGTCGCGACATAGGCCGCGCAACAGGCGCGCTGCGTTCCCTCCGGAAGCCCGCTCAGAGTTTCCTGCGTTTCCCGCCGGATGATGATCGGCAGCTCGGGCCGTGCCCCGTGGATCTCGAGCGCGATACGTGCCGTGTCCTCCGGCGAGTCACCGTAATCTTCGGAAAACAGAACTCCGCCTAGATCGATGTTGGTACGCAGTACGGACATCTCGGATCCCTTGCGCACCTTGTGCGCGACGAGCCGATGGTCGTCGCAAAATTGCTTGATGAGGGACGCGTGCAGCGGGTTGTTGTCGAGGACCAGAATCTTGCTTACGGGTGTATCGTTCATACTAGGGGTACCGTTGTGTTTCTGTGTATTTAGAACAGTTCAAGCTCGCCGGCGCCGGCATCGACTTCGTCGGCCGCCGCCGTTGACGCAGCAATTTCAATGGGCCGCGAGCAGCACATGCACAGTGTGGCTTGCAGCTGCACCGAATCGTTGATGGTTACCCCGTAGCGCGCGACGTACTCTGGCCGTAAACCGTCCAAGAACGCCATGCATTCGCTATTCAAGGCGTAGGGCGTAGACATCGCCAGATGAGCAAATTGGACCGACAACTCGCGGTTCAACCTGCCGCCGCACATATTCGCCACTTCGGCGAACACTTCGTCCAATGTCTGAGGGGAATTGACAGTTAGGTAGTACGCGCGAGTCACCGGATTGTCGATGATTCGAAATATGACTATCACGCGAAAGACGAACGAGGAGATCGTAATGAGCAACAGCTTGTGCCCCTGCAATGTTCCGGGCGCGTCCGGTTCGATCGGCGCGATTGTGCAGAAGTCGCTTTCCTCGCGCACAAGATTAGCCCTGATCGCCTTGTGAAAGGCCACCTCGACGTTGAGCATACTTTGCGCACTGATCACGGGTCCGTCCCCTCGCCCAGTTCCGAACGCAGCTGCCTGACCATCAATTCCAAGCCGCTGATGGCCGCCATCAGCATTTTGCCGCCCGCTTGAATATCTTGAAACGTCGCGGCAGTCAGCAACTCGCCCTGGTGCAAGGTTTTGCCGATGTCACCGGACAGTGTCTGTACGTTTTGGGCCTGGGTTTTGACCTCTGCCGCAACGACGACGAAACCGCGTGCGATGTCGCCTGCGCGCGCCGCTTCGATGGCCGCATTGATCGACACCATGATCATCTGCCGCGCGATGCGGGAGAGATCCTCACCCATCTCGTTCAAGCCGCGCGACTGCGCCGTCATCAAGATCAGGTCCTCGTGCCACCGCTCGAATGCGACGGCCAAGGTCTTGATATCGGCGACCGCCTGCGTCACGCTCTCGGTCTTGCGCACAAGCGCAGCCCTCTTCGAGGCACTGCTGGCATTATCCACGTCGGTATCGGCGTTCATGGTCTGGTGGTTGTGGTTGCGGTTGTGCCGTAACGGCGCCTAGTGACGGTACGCGGTGGTGGGCACGTGGATCACGAACTCGAAGGGCGCCAATCCCAACTCCGTGCCGGCCGGATCTTTCATCGCGATGCGGATGGCCGCCCCCTGCTCCTTGAGGAACGTTCGCACCGCGTCCATGCCGACGCCGCGTCCGGAGACTTGCGTAACCTGCGCGGCGGTGGATAAACCCGAGGCAAAGATCATCTCGGCGACCGTAGCGCGGGCGGGCCGCTCATCGGCGGCGAACAAGCCGCTGGCAAGACCCTTGGCATACAGCTTGTGCAGGGCGAGCCCCTGGCCGTCATCGCCGATGTGCAGCTCGACGTGATCGGCGTGGCGCTCGCAGGCAAAGCGGATCTTTCCCTGGGCGGGCTTCTGTGCCGCAATCCGGTCGGCAGGCGCTTCGATGCCATGATCCAGAGAGTTCCGGAAGATATGCATGCAGCAAGCCTTGAGAGTCTCGGCGAATTGGCTGGTGAACGCGACATCGCCGTTGGCGATCTCGACCGCCGGTGTCGGCTTTTTCATCTCGTTCGCCAATGAGGACAGTGAATCGGCTGAGCCAGAGACGATACGCGACAGCGCCACCAATCCGAGCTGGTCGATCTTTTGCTGCAATATTTCGACCTCCGACCCCGGATGTGCTCCGCACAACGCGGCGGCCATCGAGCGTAGGTCCGCGAGTTGGTCGGCGCTGACAAATGCACCGCGGGCCGTGAGCAGGTCGGCGGCGCGTCCCTTGCGGCCGAGTTTGTCCTCATTCACCTTTACATACCGAGCGATCGCGGCTTCGACGGCCTGGAGCTCGACGCGCAACCCATCCGCGTCCCACGCGGCCGACTCATCCTTGCGCAGCGCGTCGTAGGTCTGCTCGGCCTGATGGGCTGCATTGGTGATGTGCGTGAATTCGAACATCCGCGCGTTGCCCTTGACGGTGTGCATGTTACGGAAGAGGCTGGCAATGACCTCGGTGTCTCGACCCGGGGTCGCCTCGATGAGGCGACTGTTGTCCGCCAGGTAGGTCCCGGCCGACTGCATGAAGTCGTTGAACTTGCCGGCCGGAATCCGAATGATCTTGGCAATGATGTCGAGCTCATCCTTCTGATGGGCCGAACTCGCCTCCAGGGCCCGCAGATGCGTGACGTCCTGGGTGATGAGCAGGACCTTGTCGACGGTGCCGAGTTCGCCGACGATCGGACTCCACTCCATTTGCACGATCTTGTGCGTGTCGCCGGCTGTCGCGATGCGCATCTCCGGTGCCAGCAAATGACTGTTGAAGTCGAACATCATGGCGTCCTCGCCGAGGATGGCGCCGAGAGCGACCGTGATCTGATCCTTCGCGTCCACGCCGAGCGAGGATTTCTCGAACAGGCTTTGCACCAGATCTTTGCCGGCGAGATCATCAGTGCTGAAGATTGTCTTAAGATAACTTGAGTACTCCGGATGGATCCGGTTGCCGGGGACAACCGTGGACACTCCTAGCTTCATGTTTTGCAGCATGGCGTTGATATCGTTGGTCTTCTGGCTCAACTGTGCGGTGCGTTCGGCGACGCGCTCTTCCAGGGTCGCGTTTTGCACGGCGATGATCGTCATCATCTTCATGTTGTTGCGGATGAAGAACACCAGCACCGCCATGAAGCCCAGGTTCATCACGCCGAGCGCCAAACCCATGTAAAGCCGCGTCTGAGCATCACGCTGCGACTGGTTCAGGGTCTGTACGAAAGCGTCGTAGCTCGAGGCACGAAAACCGGTCAAGCCCCTTTTGAGCTCGGCCAACGTCTCGTTCATGCGGGTCGTCATCGGTGTTGCATCTTCACTGCTCTGGGCGAGAAAAGCGATGGAGACTTTCGTCGCGAGGTCCTGATACTGCGCAAGATTCGTACGCAGCGTGGCGATTGTTGCTTGAGTGTCGTGGCCAGGATAGAGCGTCGTAATCTCGGAGAAGGACTGATCTGTTTCCTTGCCGAGCGCCGCCGCCTTCTCGAGCATGTCGCGATCACCGGCGATCACGACCTGGATGTAGGTTTCTTCCAATTTATCGACACGTACGATGTTCGCATCCAGCCGCTGCAGGACCGGGAAGTACAAGTCCTTGATCGCGGTTAGTTGCGCGTTCCCTTGCACGGCCTTCTTGACGCTGTAGGCGCTGAACGCCATGAACACCACGATGGCGATACCCACGATCAGGAATATCCTGCCCATGGAATTGGCTTTAGGCGTCGGTTGACGCGCTTGCGCCTTCGCTTCGGTTGCAGGTCGGAAGTCTGCTTCAGTGACAGTAGTCATCGGAATCATGGGTAAAACCGTCCTGCAAAGGTATTTGGGAGAAAGCGGATCCGCCGGTTGCAAGGCGACGCTCTTGACGAGCGCCGCCCTGTCCGGATATCAGTTCAGGGTCAGCAGAACCTTGACGGTTGCATCCACTTCGGACTTGTCGATGTAGCCGATCGCTTTGGGATCTGCGGCCACGGCTTTTTTGACCGCCGCGGCATCGGGTAGCTCCTTCGGCGCCGACGCCTTGCCGGTGAACACCAGACGCGACCAGGTGGCCTTGACCTGCGAGAGATCCTGGCCCGAGAGCTTCTGGTAGAACTGTGCTTTGATGGGGTCCGAGCTCGACCGATCCACCGGCTTCATCGACTGGTTCTTGCCCAGGAAGAACTGCGAGACTTCGTCTTTGTTCATGGTGGGGGCGGCGAGGTTGCCGATGACGACGACGTCCGCTTGCGCTACTGCCGCCAGCATCAAGGTGGCCGCGAGCACTACAGTAATCTTAAGTTTGGTGATCATGGTGATGCTCCTTAAAATACGAAGTCGGCGCCGAGACTGAACACGCTCACATGTTCGCTCGAGTTCAGATTGCCGACGGTCCAGTAAGCAGAGTCAGCAGCCTCAGCTCGCGAGAACTGCGCTTTCAGCGCCACATTGGTCACGACGTCATAGCGCAGGCTGATGGATGGCGTACGATAGGTCGCCACCCCCGGGTTGGTCAGAGACTCATTCGGCTTGACTTCCGCGTAGCTCACCAGAGGCGTCAATTTCCCGAAGCGCCATCCGGCGGCCACGTACCATGACGTCTGCGCCGACAGCGGGAGATTCACGACCGGCGCATCATTCTCGCTGCGCTTGGTCCACTCGGCGAGTACGATGGCGGTGCTGTCGTCGTATTGGAAGCCCGCCGAAAAAAACTTATCGTGGTCCATGTAGTTTACGACGGTGGTGGGCCCCAGCGGCAGGGTTTCGGGAAATGAGACCGCGGTTTCGGCGATCCGTACCAGGAAGTTCTGGTACGACATGGTTGCCGATACGTTGTACGCGCTCTTCGCACTTACATTATAGGAGACACCGCCCGCCTGTACGGCTTGACTGGTGGTCCCGTATGCGCCCTGCAAGTCGAGTCCCACCGGTCCCAGAGCCTTGTGCCAGAGCGCCTGCCCGCCATCGAGGGTTTCGAATGGCTCGGCCCCGTAAACTTCGTTGGGTGCAATGAACCACGTCTGAGCGTAGCCGACTTCACGGAAATCGGACATCAGAAACGTCGCCAGGGCCACGCGCCCGAGACGCAATTTCAAATCGTCGGTCGGTTTGTACTGGAGGAACGCCCATTCTGTGCCGAGGGAGAAATTGTCGCTGCCGCGCCGCTTCGCCTCCTCCTGCACGATGATGGAGAGATCCGTCCCATACGTGAAAGTCCCCTGCGCGCCGATTCGCGAGTCGACCCCGAGATCGAACTGACTGTTCGTGGCCTTGAACTCACTCGGGTTCTGGATGTAGGTATACGCCGAATTGCCGGTATACGTACCGCCGATGGTGCCGTAGCCGCTGATCGTGGTGTTGAAGCCGTCATCCGCCTCTGCGGCGTTGCAAAACGAGAGTGCAAGAATGATGGAGGCAGAGACACCTAACGGTGATCGCTTGTCGATGTGCATTACCGATCCTCAGTAGAGTTTCCGGGGCCGTCACGTCATGACCGGACGCGAGGCTGCTTGAGCTACAAGTAAGCTGTGCTTGGGTTACGGCAGCGAGGTGTGGAACTGGAGGCTGCTTACACGCCTATTTTTGCTGCGACGCGCGCGCGCGAACGCCGCGAGGGCTGTCATCGACACGCATCGAGGAGATGGGGCACAGAGTGCGCCGCGACAGATTGATGACCGTCAAGATCATCGCCAGCATCGCCCAGGCGAATAATAGAATCGTTGAAGTTTGCGCAACAGCTATCAAAGCCCCAACGCGGCTGCCGGCGTTAAAAACGCTGCTACACTGACGTCCCGTTTCACGAAGAGGGAGCAATCCATGTTCAGTCACGTCATGGTCGGTGCCGACGACATCGAGGTATCGAAGAAGTTTTACGACAGCGTACTCGGCGCGCTCGGCGTCTCGCCGGGTGAAACCGATCCGCACGGTCGCGTTTGGTACTCGGGTCCGAATGGTCTATTCGCCATCAGCAAACCGATCAATGGCCAGCCCGCGACCGGCGCCAACGGCGGCACGGTGGGCTTTAGCGCGATTTCGCCCGAGCAGGCCGAGGCCTGGCACGCCGCGGGTGTCGCGAGCGGCGGCACGACGTGCGAGGATCCGCCCGGCATTCGCCCCTCCGGACTGTACTTGGCGTATCTCAAGGATCCTGCGGGCAATAAGCTCTGCGTCGTGCATAAGCCGGCTGCTTAGCAATCCGCAGCGATGAAACGCTGGAGAGCGTCCTGATAATCGGTATGCCAACGCGATTGCGGCGGACGATTCTCGTGTGACTGGGAGCGGTCGGCTCCCCGATGAACACGACTGACCGGGCAAGCCGAATAGCCGTGTCGGGGCGTTAAGCCACAAGTCCGACGGAGCAATCCGTAATTAGGGGACAACGCACAGGTAGAGTTGCCCGACATGGGCCGATGGCCGGGCGGTGGATACTCTCGGCTCGTACCGGAGTTAAAACCCGCAATTGGAGGTCTCATGAAACCAGCGATCGTCTTCCCGCAATACGCGCTTGCCGTTTGGACTTTGTGCACACCGCTGGTGGTGGGCATCGTTGAATGGTTTTTCTCACGACATCAGCGCAGCGAGCTGACCCGCCCCGCAGGCCGCCCGGGCTTTGCAGATTAGCTCGCCCCAAAATTTGATTCTACCGTGGTTGGCGCGGCATTCAATTGTCAATTCCCTATAACACTGGCTTGCACTGGCTGTTCAACCGGCTTCTGGAGAACGACATGAACACTTTCATTCCCATTTGGATCATCGGCGGTCCCTTCATTGGCATCTTGCTATTGTCCTTTTCCTTTAAGGGACCGAGCGCAATGGGGGGCTCGCTGCCTCGCATCGCGCCGCGCCGAAACGCCGCCGCCTTGGACCGTTCGGCACCGCTCCTCGATCCCCTGCACCCGGACGCGACACGACGTCATCTCTGATGTTCAACGGGCGCACCGGCTTCCGCCGGTGCAGCCTCACGCCTTATTATGCTGATCTGTTGCCGGTGGAATTGGGCAAGCGGAGCCATGGAGGAAAAACACCTGTTACAAAAATTAACTATCTGATTTAAATACTATTTAATTATGCGGGTTCCACTGGATGCCCGGCCCTCCCCGGCTCTGTCAGGTGTTTTTAATCCCACGTTGCGCAGACCTCGTCTTGGCCCGGCGTACAGACGCGCTGTCTCCCTCTGACGGCGGTGCTATATTTTCGATTGAAATGAGTGCCGACGTATTGCGGTGCCCACGGATTGTGGTGCCCACGGATTGCAGATAGGTGCCGCACACTCGATGTGTTTCGATGACTGACCTAATGCCAGGAAAATGACCAACCCCACCTTGACGGGCAGCGGCAAAATGAGCAAGCGCCTGGCGGCCTTTGATTGGGCCACCTCGCCGCTTGGCTCCCCGGCGACATGGTCACCCGCGCTGCATACGATGTTGGGGACCATCCTCAATTCGCAACAGCCGATGTTCATTTTTTGGGGAGCCGACCATCGGTGCTTCTATAACGATGCCAGTGCTCGGTCGCTCGCGCCGGAGCAGAACGCTGGAGTGCTCGGCGCGAAAGGGGAGGAGCAGTGGCCGCAAACCTGGCACGCCATCGGCCCGAAGATCGACCGCGTCATGCGCGGTGCAGCCGCCACATGGCATGAAAATCAGACACTGCCCATGCTTCGGGGTCGCCAGCATGAGAAATCCTATTGGACCTATGGTTTGAGTGCAATTCCTGATCCGCATGCCTCCTCCGGTATCGGGGGCGTGCTCGTCAGCTGTATCGAAACGACGCAGCACGTTTTAACCGAGATGCGCCAGAAGTTCCTAGTTGAACTGGGTGATGCGCTACTCCAGCATGCTGATCCGTTGCGCATCATCGACACCGCGACCGATGCAATCGGCCGCTACCTGGTTGCGAGCCGAGTCGGCTATGGTCAGGTATGCGCTGATGACAACCACATCGAACTTCAGACCAATTATACCGACGGCGTTGCACCGGTCATAGGTACTTTCCCCCTTGCGGAATTTGGCATCCATCACATCTGCCGGCACCGTCGTGGGGAGACCGTGGTCCACGAGGACATCACGCTTGACCCGATGAACGATGCCGCCAAGTGGGCGGCGATTGATACGCGAGCGTTCGTGTCGGTGCCGCTGATCAGGGAAGGGCGATTTTGCGCCAGCCTGTTCGTCAATGATCGGCTGCCACGTGCCTGGTCCGACGACGACGTCGCGCTCATCGAACGGGTAGCAACGCGAATCTGGGAGGCGGTACAGCGAGCACAGGCCGAGACCCAATTGCGTCTCACCGCTCAGCGCTTCGAATTAGCGCTGCAGGGTGGGTTCGTCACCCTCGCCTATCAGGACCGGGATCTGCGTTACACGTGGCTTCAGAATCGGATGGTACCTATGAGCGTCACCGATGCAATCGGGAAGACGGACGCGGAGCTTTTTCCACCGGAGGACGCCGCAGTTCTGGTAGGCATTAAACGCGCTGTCATGCGATCCGGAAAACCGTGTCGCCAGACGGTATCCGTTCGCCTACAGGGCATTCAGAAATATTTCGATCTCCTGGTCGAACCCAACCTCAGGCTCGACGGCAGTGTCGATGGCGTCCGGTGTGCCTCAATGGACATCACGGAACGCAAAACCGCCGAGTTGGCAGTAATCGATCGCGAGGAACGGCTGGCCACGCTCGCCAACGCGATGCCCCAATTGGTCTGGATAGGCCGCTCCAGTGGCGAATTGGAGTACGTGAATCAGCGAGTCTGTGAATACATCGGCTTCTCCGGGCCTGCAGCCAAGAGTCACGAGGTTTGGACACAGGTCATCCATCCGGACGACAAGGAGCCGAGCATGGCCATTTGGTCCCAGGCGGTCCTGAAGGCTGAGGCCTATACACTCGAACAGCGCTTACGTCGGCACGATGGGGTTTATCGCTGGTTCCTGGTCCGGGCGCAGCCGGAACGGGATCGCACGGGTCAAGTGGTTCGTTGGTACGGCACCTCGACCGACATTGATGATGCCAAGCGGCTGGAACGACATTTGCTCACCCAAGAGGCGGCTCTGCGCGAAGTGGATATCCGCAAGGACCGCTTCCTGGCCATATTGTCACACGAGTTGCGCAACCCGCTGGCGCCGATTCGGAATGCCGCGCAGATACTGGGGTCGCCAGTCGTGCCACCGCAACAATTGCAATGGGCCCAGGCGGTCATTCAGCGACAGGTAAAACATATGTCCTGGCTGCTCGACGACCTGCTCGATGTGGCGCGTATCACGCAAGGAAAGCTCGAACTGAAGAAGTCGCATGTGTCGTTGACTTATATCGTCGATGCAGCAGTGGAGGCTGCCCGTCCCTTACTCGATGAGAAAAACCATCATTTGATTGTCGATCTGCCGCCCGAGGCGCCAATGTTGGATGCAGACCCGCTGCGGCTTGCACAGGTCGTGTCCAATTTGTTGAATAATGCGGCCAAGTACACCGATCCGGGCGGCCGCATCGAGCTCTCGGCGCGTGTGGCCATGAGCACCGTGCGCATTACGGTAAAGGACAACGGGATCGGCATCCCGGCGCACTCGCTCGATCGCATCTTCGATATGTTCGCGCAAATCGATAGTCAATCGTCGCGGACGGAGGGGGGCCTCGGGATTGGATTGGCGTTGGTGAAAGGCTTAGTCGAGCTACACGGCGGCACGATGGAGGTGGCAAGTGAAGGGGTCGATCAAGGCAGCGAGTTCACCGTCACCTTGCCAATGCCTGCTGCGCACCTCGAAGCTGCGCCAGGCTCTGCAGTGAATGTCGAGCCACTCGATGCGATGCGTCGGCGAGTGCTGATCGCCGACGACAACAAGGACGCGGCCGACACCCTCGGAATATTGTTGGAGATCGATGGACATGAAGTGCGCGTTGCGTATGGGGGTCATGCGGCGCTGGCGCTCGCGCAGGCTTTTAGGCCCAACGTGGCGTTGCTCGATATCGGCATGCCGGAATTGAGCGGTTATGAGGTTGCAGCGGAGCTGCGCAAAGAGCCGTGGGGCAAGGAGATTCACTTGATTGCGCTGACCGGCTGGGGTCAGGAAAGCGATCGCAAGAAAAGCCGGGCGGCGGGATTCGATCGCCACCTGACTAAACCCATCGATATGGACGCGCTCTCTGATGTACTGATTGACCATCGCGGTGCGCAGGGGCTAACCCAACCCGATCGCAAAAATGGATCCACCGAGGGGTGACCTATAGCGCCGGATTGCGCACACATGCACGGGTCGGCGCCTTAGTTCGCTTCGGTGGCGATCAATGTGTTTTATGCGAGGCCTTCTTCGTGGCACCTTGCGTTGTAGCGGGACGGCGATGCCTCTTGGGACGTACCGAAGAAATCGGCCGATTGCTGCTCTCTTGGTCATTTCTAGGGTCGCTTGCATCATCGCCCTTTAGCCGCCTTGTCACCGGAGGCTCATCCGCATTCGCGACGAGCTCGGCTTTTCGTTTGAGCAGTGCGACACCGAGCGTTCGGGTGTCCATTCCCGCGCCCTTTGCCTGAGCGAACAGGCTGCCCTCCTCCTCCTCAACATGGTGATCGATTTGTTCACCGAGCACCGCCACCTTGGCATCGTAAAGATCATCATCCGGATGGGCGGTCCGCAGTTGGGCGATCAACTCTTTAGCCCCCGCATGCTCTACGAGCGCTTCATCCATCAGATCGTCGTCGTCGATCGCCTTGCGTACGGCAGGGTAGAAAAGCTCCTCCTCGATGGCGGTGTGTACGGTAAGCTCTTGGCAGATCTGCGCGACCAGGGCCGATTTCTCCTCGTCACTCCCGTGATCCTTGAGGGTGGCAAACTCGGCAAAGAGCTTGGCGACGCGATGGTGATCTGCCATGAGTAATTCGATTGCGTCTTGACCCGTGGTTTCTTCCAGCAACGTTTCATTCTGTGAAGCCATGATGATCTACCTTCTATGCTTGTCCTGAGGGACGAGTTGTTGACAATTAGACGAGCGGCGGATCGGAATCGCGCTCGGGGTGGCGATGTCTGCCGATGGCGGTGATAAATCGCTTCGCGGCCGACTCGTACTCACTGGGCTCTGCGACTAATAGTCCGGGGTCGGGTTCGCCAGAAGGCAGCACCTCAAAGATGCCCGCCTTTTTCAGTAATTTGGACGCCGCACCGAGCAACAGAATGGATTTGCAATGGCGGTACTGGTCTTTTAGGAATTCCAGTGTGTGCCCATCCTTTGCGAGGCGCTCGACGGCGTCGATGCCGCCTGGTAACACCAGCGCGTCGAACAACACCGGCGGCGAGTTTTCGAGGGTCGCGTCCACCTCGAACGCGACGCCATCGGCGCTCGTCAACGTCCCCAATCGATTGCTAAGCAGTCGGGTAACGGCGCCGGCCTCCGTGAGCGCACCGACGATATGAGATATGGCGCTTCCCTCGAGGCCATCGGCGATCAGAATGGCGACTTTCCGCGTCGTAATCCCACCGTCGCCGGGTAAAGCCATCAGCGATAGCGCCGGCGAAGACGAAATCTCCGGCGTCGGACTCTTCTCGATAGCCTTCGGCATGGGCTCGGGCAGTTCCAAGCCGAGATCGTGCGCCAGCTCGGTGGCGAGTTGCTCCGACACGTTGCGAAGCCCCGATACCATCCGCTGACGGATTGCAGGAACGGTAACTTTGCTCAATTCGAAGCGAAACGCGTTCTTGATGTGGGCGCGCTCCACCGGCGTCTGACTGTCGAAGAACAGCGTCGCTTGGTTGTAGTGTTCCGCGAATTTCTCAGGCTTGCCGCGAACTTTATCCACCGGTGCATTGTCACTCTCGATACCCTTCGGAAACGAGACGAAACCTTTCATCCCGGCTTGGAACGGGCAACCGCCTCCGAGTGAATTAGGTTCGTAGCTCACGCGACCGCGCGCAATGGCCTGACGATGGAGGCCATCGCGCTGATTGTTGTGAACGGCCGAGAGCGGCGAATTGATCGGAATCTCGTGAAAATTAGGTCCGCCAAGGCGGCTGATCTGCGTGTCGAGATACGAGTGATGACGGCCGTGCAGGAGCGGGTCGTTACTGAAGTCGATCCCCGGAACGACATGGGCTGTGCAGAAAGCGACCTGTTCGGTTTCCGCGAAAAAGTTGTCGGGATTGCGATTGAGTACCATACGCCCCATCGGCGTGACCGGAACAAGTTCTTCCGGCACGAGTTTCGTCGAATCGAGGACATCGAAGCTGAAGGCCTCGGCCTGCTCTTCCGTGAATAATTGGACGCCGAGTTCCCATTCCGGGTAGTTACCGGATTCGATCGCTTCCCAGAGATCGCGCCGATGGAAGTCCGGATCCGCGCCCATGAGCTTCACCGCCTCGTCCCAGACCAACGAATGCGTCCCAAGTAGCGGCTTCCAGTGGAACTTACAGAACACAGATTGGCCGGCTTCGTTGACCAAACGGAAGGTGTGGACGCCGAATCCTTGCATCATGCGCAAACTGCGCGGGATGGCGCGATCGGACATCGTCCACATCAACATATGGGTGGACTCCGGCATGAGCGAGGCGAAGTCCCAGAACGTGTCGTGAGCGGTCGCGGCCTGCGGAATTTGATTGTTCGGTTCAGGTTTTGCCGCGTGAATCAGATCTGGGAATTTGATGGCATCCTGGATGAAAAAGACCGGAATGTTGTTGCCGACCAAGTCCCAGTTGCCTTCGTCCGTGTAAAACTTAACGGCGAATCCCCGGACGTCACGCGCCGTGTCGGCCGACCCGCGCTCGCCGGCAACGGTCGAGAAGCGGACGAACACCGGGGTGATTTTGCCTTTTTTTGCGAATGGGGCCGCTTTGGTGTACTTGGTGAACGGCGCGTAGCATTCGAAGTATCCGTGAGCGCCCGAGCCGCGGGCATGAACGATGCGCTCCGGGATTCGCTCGTGATCGAAGTGCGTGATCTTCTCGCGCAAGATGAAATCTTCAAGAAGCGTCGGACCGCGCAACCCGGCTTTGAGCGAATTCTGGTTGTCCGCGATGGCAACGCCCTGATTCGTCGTGAGCATCTGCCCGGCATCGTTCACGCGCTTTGTCGTGAGTGCACCATCCAGTGCCACCTGCTGTAAAGCGGGCGCGCCCGTCTTGGTGGAGTCATTCCCCTCGCTCACCGTGGATGCACCCGTTAGTGGCGAAGGCACCTTCGATGACGCCCCCTCTTGCGGTGCGACCGCACGCTCATAGCCATACTCGCCGGGCTTGTTCTCGTTGAATGGCATGGCGGCCGCGAGCGACGCTTCCTCGGCCGCATGCTCCGCCATGGCGGTACGCGGTGAGCCGGGGTGTGACGGCCCGCCAGCGGTTGTACCCGCGCCCGTCGTACTGTTCGTTGACTTGGATTTCACACATTCTCCTGCTTTGATTGCCCCGCTCCCGCGCGCCAGGCTTTGCCGCCAGCGATCACAGTCGAGCCGACACGCGGCTCAAATCGTCAGACTACTGACCACAAGTCCGGCTTGATTTATTCCGCGAGCTAAACTCACGTGCCTGAAACACTACGTGGAGAATGATCCGACGTTAAGCGCCGACTGGCACAGTTGGTATAGGAAGATTCCTTCAC
>Ga0209208_10007449_pt1 | contig 14813 bp, 12 predicted proteins | sample S1TSphfallax_3_FD_187694 | JGI IMG/M metagenome (GOLD analysis project Ga0209208, IMG submission 187694) | Host-associated microbial communities from peat moss isolated from Minnesota, USA - S1T2_Fd - Sphagnum fallax MG (SPAdes) (version 2) | ecosystem: Host-associated > Plants > Peat moss >...
TTTCATCTTCAAATCATGTCATGGACAATTATTAAAGGGTATCTAATAAATATAGAAGACATGGTGTTATTTCTTTATATTATTATTTTTTGTATGATGCTCATTTAAATATTGAATTACCTTTTGAGTTATTATGCAAGGTTTTGATTTTCTGCTTTCACAACTCATGGGCTCAAACCTCACTAAATTGCAACTCACCCTTCATATCTATTTCCAAAAATGTTGGTAGTTCATTTTGGGATGGAAAGGACAAAGGACCCACCACACACACACACACACACACACCCACAGAAGGGAACCAAAAGCAGCTTATAATTCTCTTTTCAGCTGCCTTTGCCCTAGGCTACCTATTGGGGTGGATGAGGTCCAAGAATAAAGCCTTTTGTTGAAGGACAAAAGAGGTCTCAAAGCACTGAAAATTTCCTCCTCTTTGCCCCAACCTAAATCCAACCCAGTGGCAGAAGTATGCCAGTGCAGTGCAAGACAAATGCACTGACAAAGTTCAATTGGGTGTGTTTAAATAAATAAATAAATAAATAAAGGAAAAACAACCGTCAAGGGAACAATGTCCTTAAGGTCCTCGAAGATCATCATCAGTTTGATGGTCAATAAAAAATCTCGGTTGTAGTCTCCTCCTTTGACCACTCATTTGTATGTCAATGCAAATATTCATAAATTTTTATTGCAAATATTCATTAATTTTTTTATTGCATATATTCATTATTTTTGTTCAAGTGTATTTCTAGGGTGGGTTCAGATGCACAATCGAGGCCCATCATACCTTAAGCCCTACAGCCTTTTGGAGTGTTGTAAGGTCCCATGGGATTTGCCATAAGATCCCTAGGAATTGCCATAAGGTCCAAATTCCCAAGAAAAGCGTCCCCAGTTTTTACTAGTCAAGGGAAGTTCTCATCCCATAGGACTCTTCCTGAAATTTTGGCTCCAGCTACTGGGGCTACCGACCCTTGTTGTTGTTTGCAGGACCTTCTTGCAGGAAGTCCCTTAGAGCATCTCCACCCCCACACCAGGAAACAACTCCTTTATTGTAGAATAGAGGTACTGTTGCATGATCACTGTTCCCACCCACAAACGTCAGATATCAAAAATGTCCCTTCAGTCACTCTCAAAGACCATTTATGTCTTTACATCTGGACAAGTAATAGTCACTGTCCAAATCCTTAGTAGAAATCATCTCTTTAAAGGGCTGAAAATGACCACTGCACATGGACCATCAACACCAGGGAGAGCAACAAACAGGGTTTGCGCTATCCTGCTGGAAGATTTAATGAAAAGGGGTGTTTGCCAGTGTGGGGGGGGTGGAGATGACATTACAATGAGCACTTGCCCTGTGTACTTAAATGCCTCACCCCAAGAAGGTGTAGGTATAGGTCAAGGTGTAGGGTGTAGGTATAGGTCAAAGTGTAGATATAGGTCAAGGTGTCGGTGTAGGAGTGAAGGTATGCTCTACAGGGTGTAGAAGCTCGTGTGAATTTTGGGGGCGAGTTCGAGTTGGAAGCATAGTAAGAAGCATCACAATGTGCTTGTGTACATATGTTAGTGTAGGTGGGAAAACAACTCCGGAAGTTGGGTGTGTCGTGTTAAAGGATTTGAGAAGCTCGTGGAGCAGGAGTAGTAGGCTACCCTTTTATTTGTTAACACATGCCCTCCCCAACACCACACATAATTTTGTACATGAGTGGGTCGTCCCCACCTTCCCCACCTATTCACATTTTTGTCTACCAATTTCAATATAACATACAGATATTGAATTTTATGGTACTTACTCTCAGTTGTGGAGATTTCTTTTATTGGAGATTTATTTTTGGCTGTTTGTTTCTTACTTGGAACAACCTCGGTTGAAAACCGCAGTGTAATTTGGGGAAATTCAGGCTTGTGGGTGACCTTCTACCCGCCACCGAAAGTTCCCCTTACACATATATCTCCCTTGATCAGAAGGCCAAGCTTTACACCAGTTAATGCCCTTGGAGCAATGATTTTTTAAAAAAAAGTTTAGCCATTTTGCCAAAAATATATATTTTTTCAAAAAACAAAATTCTACCACAAATTCCCTGTTTTTTAAAACATCTAGCCTGATTACACACTAATTAATAACTTTTCAAAATTGTTGAAATTTTTGAAAAGTGAATGCTTGCCATGCAAAAAATCTGAATGAAGCTTTCAAGCACAATAACTTCATTACTTTTAGTTATAACCGCAAATTATAAAACACTTTTAGTTTTATTGCCTAACATATCTCACCCCAAAAATAATAATAATTAAGTGCCTTGATGTTGAACCAGCCTAGGTACTAGGGTATACTAGATACCACAATAACTTAGTGTGTCAAATAATTTTATTTTTCAAAATTAGCTTTCAAAATAATTTTCTTTGATGAAATTTCAACAATAAATATAGGCAGATTTTTTGGTAGGTTCTGTTGACTCTGAACCTCTAACATAATAATGAGACCTTTTACAACATTTTTTATTACTTCTTTTTTTGCAAAAATTAGCACACATATTTTTCCACCAAATTATAAGATTAGATTGATTATTGGATACTTCCTCTAGAATGGATGGATTGATCTGAAGCAAAAAGAAGCTTGGGGGGTTTTCATCAATTTTTGTATTTTGCCTTCCCTTGTAAATTGGGTAAATTGACTTTCTTATTGTTTAAATCTTCTTAAGTTTTGTTGAACCTTCACCAAAATGAAAGGAAATAAAATGTTTGCATGTGTGTGTGTTTGAATTTGAATGATCTTACACTTTTTCTTATTTTGGAAACTAATGGATTGCATTGCAAACACTATTACAAAATGTGTCATAGTTCGTTTTGGGTTTCATTAGATTTTGAATGAATTTGGACATTTTTACTTGGTGAAATTGTTTAACTCTCTATGAATGGGAACTAGTTGTTATGAACAATGAATTATTTCATTAATGTTTAATGAAACAAGGTTACTCTCAAATGAAATCCAAATTTATCAAACCATTCATTTGTTAGTTAATTAACTAACCAACATGAAAATCAATTAAATTTTAATTATTTAATATATAATATTATTGATAATTTCATGATTTTTAAACCTATGGTTTATTGACACATGTCACTACTTAAGCTAGGTTAAAAACCTAACCTATGGAGGTAGATCACATAATCAATTTAAGCACCTATTCTAAATTAAATAGGAGAATATTCAATCAACATACCATTGTTGATCACACATAACACCACTCATGAGGTTTGATCCCTTGACCTTTGGAATGGAGGCAAACACCTTTACCATCAAACCACCCCACTTGTTGTGGTAATGTTTTACATTACATTCTATTTATAAAATACTTCATTTTAAACATTACAAAAACATAAAATTTGAAAATTCATATTTTATTAAGATTTTGTTCAAATGAAATGACTTGAGTTTACTTTTTTTTAATGTACATAATTACATTTATTTCCTTTTGAAAGTTTAAAATCATTTGAACAAAAAAAAATTGAATATCGTTATTCAATAACATTTCAATGACCTTTTTTTTTAAAATGTTTAATAAATGGATAAAAATTTTGTTCGTATAATAATATTACCTATGCTAAGTTACTTTCAATTATTATATGAATAATTTTCATTAATTTAAATTATTTCACCCTACATTATTTACAACTATTTATGGCTATTTTCAATTACTTTTGGTTATTTTTGGTTATTTCACCCTAAGTTATTTTTGGTTATTCTAAGTTACTTTTGGCTATTTTAGATTATTTCACCTTAAATTATTTTAAGGTATTGTAAGTTTTTTTGGCTATTCTATGTTATTTTTGGTTATTATAAATGATTTTAGTTTAGGCTACTTGTAGTTATTATAAGTTACTTTTGGTTATTGAAAAGTATTTCACCTTATGTTATTATTGGCAATTTTAGGTTATTATAAGTTATTTCACCTTAAGTTACTTTTGTCTATCATAAATTATTTCACCTTAAATTATTTTTGGCAATCTTAAACAATTCTAATGTATGGCTATTAGTTGGTCTTTTATTAAGGCTATTGGTGGTGATTAATGGCTATTGATACCTATTTTATTGGTGGTGATTAATGGCTATTAATACCTATTTTATTGGTGGTTATTCTATTAATGGCTATTGGTGGCTATATTTTATGAATGGCTATTAATGCCTACTCTATGAATCGTTATTGGTGGCTATTTTATTAATGGTTATTGGTGGATATTGGTGTTTATTATTGGTTATTATATTAATGGTTATTAGTGACTATTATATTGGTGGCTATTGGTGGCTATTATATTAATGATTATTAATGTTTATTCATGGTAATTATATTATTGGCTATTGGTGCTTATTAATGGCTATTATATTAGTGGCTACTATATTAATGCCTATTAGTGAATATTTTGTTATTGGATATTGGTGCCTATTAATGGTTATTATATTAGTGGCTATTGGTGAATATTTTGTTATTGGATATTGGTGTTTATTAATGGTTATTGTATTAGTGGCATTTGGTGGCCATTCTATCAATGGCTATTGGTGAATATTAGTGATTATTATATTAATGGCTATTGGTGGATATTGGTGGTTATTCCATTATAAACCATTGGTGGTTATTATATGTTATATTACAATTGTTGGTGAATATTGTATTTTAAATTATTTTTCATAGGTTATTAATAGCCATTAATCACCACCAATAGCTTTAATTAATAATAATTTAATACCTATTATTATTAAATATTATTAAGTTATTTTATTGGCGGTGATTAATAACTTAATACCTATTATGATTAATATTATTAAGTTATTATACTTGACATAAAGTAGAATGACCTTGAATAACTTAAAATATAATTTGAAATAACATATATTAATTTAAAATAAAATAACCTAAGGTATAACTTAAAGTTAGTTGAATAATTTAATTCAGAATAACTTTAAATTTTATAATAAATTAATTGAAATATTTTAAGGTAAAATAACGTATAATAGTTTAAGGTATAATCATTTATAATAACCTATAATAACATAAAATATAAATTAGAGTAACTAAAGTAGCTTAAAATAATATAAAATATATCATAAAATAACATAAATAAAATGTTTCAAAAAACATAGAAATAAACCTATTTAGTACAATGAATTATAATAGTGATTTATGTTAACTAGTAATGAAACATGATGTTTACATAGTGATATTATAGTGAAATACTTCACTAGGGTAAAATCGGTAAAATGCAATGAAGTTATTTCACTTTTAAGGTCCCATAATGATTTAGGCTAATAAATTGCACCCCATTTCTATAATAGTGAAAGAAAATTGAGCTTACACTTTTCAAATGTTATGTGTGTAACATGCTTCATGATAACAATTGAGATCTAATTGGTTCCATGAATTAATGTGGTTTGTGTTTGAAGTTTACCCAACTCAAATATTTATTTAGTAAAATAATAGTCTTAGTAATTTGAGGTTAGAATAATAGTTGATTCTTAATAAACAAATACTTAGGCATCAAATATTATTCTAACCTCAAATTGGTTATTATTCTAGCCAACTTCAAGTTAGCGAAAGTTTGATTATGATTCCTTTTCAAGTTCAACATTTAAACATTGAATAATTTTATTTTTTTTCAAAATCCACTTTGGTAGTAAATAAAACAATTTATGGAATTTCAACAAAAATATTAGCGATTTCTTTGATAGGTCTCCTCACTTTAATGAGACCAATTTTTTTTTCCCTCCTTTGTAATTTCTTTAAATTTTGGCATTGAAACATTTTTATAAAAAAAATTGACATTTCAAAAAATAATTTAATTAATGCCAATTTTTTTAATGTATTATGGTATATAAAATTCATATTGATAAACACAAAATCCCATCATGTATAGCAACCAAGCATATATGATAAAAATAAACATGATATTATTTCTTAATATATGATTTTTTTTATTGTGTTCATTTTTAAAAAATCAATTCACAAATGTAGATATCATGGTTGATAAAAGGAATATTAATTAAATTTATTTAATCTTTAATCAATTTTTTTATGAGTAGTTGGCATTGCAAATGACATGGCACCACTATCATTAAGCAAAATTTTTAAGTTTAAAAAGATGATAATGTAATATCACAATGTTGAAAATCTTCAAAAATTGAAAATCTTGATGTTTAACACCATCAATAGCCTAATATCTTGAAATGTTAATTAATAGATTTTGGCAAGGTCCACCTATTAATAAGGTCTAGTCTCTTGTGCTTCACCATCATGGCCATGCTTTGCACTTTTGTCTCACCCATTCCTTGCCATTCAACATTGAACCCGCATTCAAGTTCTATGTGCATCCCTTGACCCACTTTTCTCACAACTTGATTTCTCAACATCATCATTTATTTGTGTCTCACAATTAGTTATTTGCACCAACACATTTCTTTGCATTAGTGCATATGTTTGTGTTGTTGTTTCTTTACATGCATGTCATAATCTCTCCACATCATCATTTTCTTTACATCTCAACAATGCAATGTTGTGGTATCATCATTACAACATCGTGACATGACAACATCATTATGCAACAATAATGAACAATTCAATAGTAAAACACATCAACATCAAAATAAAAAGCAAAGGTAGAAATGGAGGAAATACCTTTTTGCATCACAATTCTAATTAGAGCCAAGAGGAGATAGATCCAATGGACTTGACTTCAATAAACAATTCAATAGTTAGTGTAAGAGGTAAAAGTAGAAAAAGTAGAGGTCCTTCAATATAATGCAATTCAAACTAGAATCACAAATGGTGATGACCTTAATTACCTATAAGCAAAAAAACACATTTTTGAAAACAAGTTGTTGATCTACAAGTAAACATGATTCCTTCAACACAATGGTGGAAGAAGCTATCAAAGGATTTGCAGTCAATCACACACTTCAAGATTCCATGAATTAACAAAATGTGAAAAGATAAGTGGAATTGTGTCAATAGTTATCATAAAAAAATATGTAATTACCATAAAGGCATTAGTAACAACACTTTTACTAGGATTTGACATTGAAATAACTATGTACACACCATTTGCCAAGATAGTTGAATGAAAATTAGTAAAATGCAATTAAAGTTTTCCATTGTTGGAAAAACATTCATGCTACAATCCATTTGAGGGATCTATAAGTAAAAGGCGATAGAATCTATGCACAACAAAAAAAAACACACAATTAACTTGGATGACTTTTCACAATACATTGGACTAAATAATCCTCCTCAATGTCTTGCATTCATGAATCTTGATGACTTTGATTTTACAACACTTGCAAGAGCTAACACATCAAGACTTGGAACAATAACAATTATAACTCCTATAAACATTAAAGTTTTAAAAATATATATCATCAATGTCATATAGTCATTGACGCCATTGATAAAAATAACAAAATTATTGAAGATGCCATGGATTGCATCAACACAAGTCAAATTGAAATTGAAAATAACAAGGCCAAATTTTATGAAAAGACATTCAAGCAACATTGCAAGTATTTAAATGAAAGAAACAATAAGGCTTGCAAAATGAATAAAATATGGTAAGTGTAGTGTTAAGCCTCAACTTTGCAATGTGTCATGCCTTCATAAGGTATCAATAATTACAAATGCGTCCACCAATCAACATTTTAAAATCCTCCTCTAATGATCCAACATTGCAAAATAATCAAGACACAAATGAAGACTAGTATAGGTAACAATTGATTTTTAAAAACCAATTCCAAGTTAAGTTAGTTTTCCATTTGAACATTGAATACGATAGAATTTCAATTTAACATTTTAATTTCATTGAACTAAACAATAGCAATGAACCTTTCTTTTATTCAACATTTTTCGTTTCAATTGCAAAGTGATCTAGCATTGAACTTGGAAACAAATTGTTGAACTTGAATTAAATTTCCATTTGAACATTAAATATCGAACTACCATTTGAGCATTTGAGCATCAAACTAGATTGCCATTTGAACATTATGATCAATTTAAACAAGTGTGATGATGATCATCTACACCCTTGAATGCCAACAACACTTCAAAACCAACTTGTATCTTGTAATGTTGTGATTTTCTACTAGATTTATGTTTTCCAACTACATCATTTTTAGTCTCCCAACAATATCACTTTGATTCCCTAACTACAAAATATTCATATTAACACCACACAAAACTAATTAAACACATAAGCTTAGGTTAACTGCTCCAATTGATCACCAATCCACATTATTTTCCACATAACTTCATAAGGAATTTTTTTTTAAATGTAATTTTACAAAACATCACAATACAAAAGAATAATATGAAGGGTATAAATGTTTCACCTCCTTGCAAGTGGATTGTACGATTGCACCCATCCTTGAAGCCCACCATCACCTATGACACATCTTCACCTTACAACAATTGAATTTGGTTTCTAAACACAACATTAATAGTAATAAAAATTTCATGTAAGAATATGTTCATGAAAGACTTGTTAATTGTGAATAGTTTGTTACATAATTGGGAATAATAAGCTCCATGCACAAGTTTGTAAAATGAGCATGCAACTTTAATGTCAATAAGAATTGCACACATGTATTTGGTGTTTCACTTTCCAATCAAAGGTCGCAATTTTTTATTATTTTCACAATGATTTCTCTAATCATTTGAAAATACTCAACCCACCTTTGATTCTCGTATTGAATCATGATGAAATATGAATACCAAGTGGTGTTTTAAGCTTTGATTTAATCATTGACTTTCTTTTATCATCAGCAAAATTTCAAGGAAACCTATAGTGATGCAAGACAACACCATCCTTCATAGCTTTGACCAAAAATCTAATATCAAAACCCAAAAATCTTGCATTAAAACCCCAATTACCTCTATGGCCTTGCTTTTAACTTCAAACCATGGACAAAAAAATTCCTATAATTGCAACATAATAAATAAAAGATGTATTAATAACATCTCCAATGGCATTATTACAAATGATGCAAATTAAAAAGGTAAATGAAATAATGAATGCATGTGGCAAAAACAAAGAGTGCATAGATAATAAGCATGGTTGTAAAAAGAAAGTTCAAGTGTGGTAAAAATCTTGAGTTTTGTAAAGACAAAGATCATGTGCATGATATAGATAATGAGTACAAAGATGAAGAATTGTGGTGGTAGAAAGAAGACTCAAGCATGATAGAAATCTTGAGCACAATAGCAAACTTGATTACAATAGAAAAAATGAACAAATTTGAACTCTTGCAACTACACTAGAGGAAATTAGAAAATGAACTCTTATACAAATTTTGAGCACAATGAAGGTGTTAAAATCATAATGATCCATGATGATTTTGAATGTGATGAAGGTTTTCCATGTGATTAAAGCCATTGACAAATGGGTTCTAATGTCATAACAAATGGTTTCCATACTAATAACTTTCAATTGATTCATGAACATGGATATGTGTTTGGAGCTACATGCAGTACTAGTAGACAAAAGGTGAATATGTTTAAACAAAGATAGCAAGAAAACAAAGTTAATACATATTGCATGTAGTTAAAATCATGACCTACAATTAACCTAATGCCTATCATCATGTCATGATGTGTAATGTCGTGATGTGTAGTGTCATGACGTATGGTGTTGTAAGGGTGTAAATCTATAGTAACCTTTACTGAACAAAAAGACTAAAACTAGTCAAAGGTAGAAACTAATCAACTAAAAAGAAATGCACACATATATATACTATGCACAAGAGGAGGTTGAGATGAGATTCTCATGTATAAAATTAAATTGCAAAAAAAAAAAAACATGTAATATATGTAAATGGTGGCTATGTAACAGCCACTGTGAGCATCTAAAAATCTAGTCTAATTATGGAAGAAACTCTTCTTGACAAAGGAATTTTAGAAAAAATAACAAGAGAAGGGAAAAGCTAGGCATTTTATACAACCACCAACAAGTTGAAACCCTAAGAACCTAATAGCATACAATAATTTTAAAATGTACATTAACCCTATAAACATACATTAACCTTAAAAAACATGATTTAACATGCCCATAAACAGTCGTCATGCATGAAGCCATGCATATGGGCATGACAATTATCGTGACGTGTAGTGTCGTGACGTATGGTGTCGTAAGGGTGTAAATCTATAGTAATCTTTATTGAACAAAAAGACTAAAACCAATCAAAGGTAGAAACTAATCAACCAAAAAAAGATGCACACACATATATATACTATGCACAAGAAGAGGCTGAGATGAAATTCTCATGCATCCCCCCCTAGACCTGAGCTGGGAAAAAAATGACATGGTCTGAGCAGAAATCAAGGTGTTACAGGAAAACATGATGAATGATACCAAATGTCGATGGGAACGTGAATGAGTTTTGGCTTAAAGCAGAATAGGTGGTATCCACCATTACAATTATTACAAAGTAGCATCTGATCAACATCATCTGTCCTCTGACATACCTAACATGGATAGTCAAGTGGAGGAATCCAAGTTGACGTGATGATGGTAGGATCCAAGTTCGGCAGGTGGCAAGGCGCATAGTTTTTAGAGTGATCCTGAATTATGCGTCTGTCAACTCCTTGTAACTCCAACACACATGAAGGCCTAATCACCTTAATCCTCAAGATAGTGTGACCGAATAAAATGTTTAGAGTATCATTAGGTTGCCGCTCGAGATACACAAAGTCACCAACATCAAATTATCTCACCTTAGGTTTGTAACTACCACTTCATGTGTGTGTATATCATAAGGTGTTTCGATGTTGTGCAATGGACAAGTTCTCCATGGCCATGGGCATAACCCTCATGAATAGAGTAGCCCTCTTTGTAATGACCCTAGCCCAAGTGGCTGGGGAGTCCAAGTCCACAACCTGGTCCATTTGGAAGAGGGTGGAATGGGATGTCTCCTAAAAAGTAGAAAATAAGGAGAAAAATGAGACAAAAAGACGTGTTTGGACATCTTGTAACTCATGGCGATGTAAGGTAGGACAAGGTCCCAATACTCTTTGTTCCTAGTGAGGTAAATCTTCCAAAGTCCTTTCTTGCATGTCTGAACCATCCTCTCTACAAGGCCATCAGTTTGGGGATGATCCTTTAAAGTCCGACAATGGTCAATGAGAGCATGGTTAAGTAGGTATTGGAATTCTCCTCTGAATTATGATCCTTGATTAGTAAGGCACTCAACACAAGCCCCAAACCTACTTAGGACCTATTGTAAGAAAGCCTGTTTGGTGCCATGTGATGATTTGTTTGGCATCGCAACAAACTCGACCCACTTTGAAAAATGTTCGGTCGTAATTATGGTGTAGACATTACCCTTGGAGGTATGTGGTAACTCTCTAGCTAAATCACATGACCAACGATAGAACATACCGTCAATAGGGAGTGGAGAAAACGTGAGTTGTCGAGAGGATAATGAAGTTCTTACTCTATGACATTGTTCACACCTAGCAATGATGTCTTGGACTTGAGCATACATACTTCTCCAATGGTAATGAGGAGCGAAAAGGCTATAAATACGTTTAATTCCAAAGTGTTTAAGCTTTGAGTGTACTTTCTAAATAAAACCAAGCGGTTCATGTGGTGGAGGAACCACTCTGTCACCTTGTGGTAAGCATCGGACGAGGTGATTGTCCCTCCATGAATAGCGTTTGGATCGTTGTTGTATGTGATCTCGTTGACTTGATGTAACTTGGGGAGGGTATTCTTCATGCTGAAGAAACCTAAAAGTGTCAAAGACCTCCCATATATCCATAATGGGCTGCTCAACCAGGTTACATTGTAATAGTGCAAGATAACTAGATGCATAAAATACATGTGCTGCTAGAATTTAATCGAAGTCTTGCCTGGCTTTTAAGAAATCTTTAGAAGTAACGAGGGATTTCCGTGACATGGTATCTGCATTCTGATGTGTAATACCATGTCGGTGAATAATCTTCAACTCATATTCTTGAAGTATAAGTGCCCAACGAACTAATTTACCAGTAAGCTTGTCGTTGGTCATCAACCATTTGATAGGTTGGTGGTTGGTATACAAAGTGAACTTGGTGCCATAAAGATAAGGCCTGAAATGTATGACGACCCATATAACAACAAAACATTCCCCCTTGTATGAAAAGTAGTTGTTCAGCCTTATTATTGCTTCGGGATGCATAAGTGATAACATATTCCTTGCCTTCCTCATCAAGTTGGCCAAGAATAACACCAATACCAAGAGCACTCCAATCAGTGTGTAGAATGAAGACCTTGTTGAAATCAAGTCTTCTCATAATGGGGAATTCTGAAAGCTTTTCCTTGAGTGTGTTAAAAGCTTCATGAGCCTTTTCACTCCATGTCCAAGCAACATCCTTTTTTAACAATGCATAGAGAGGATGAGCAATAATACTAAAGTCTTGGACATAAGTCTTGTAATAATTACATAGTCCGATGAAGCTCCTCAAAGTGTGAACATTAGTAGGATTGGGCATCTCCAAAATGGCTACTACTTTAGCCCAATGAACCATAATACCATTTGGCAAAATTCTATGTCCAAGGTAGATTACTAAGGTCACAACAAACTCACATTTTTTAGGGTGGATCTTCATATTGACTTTGTGGAGCCTTTTGAATAACTCCTCAAGATGAACCAAGTGATGTGGGAGTCTTTTGTTATGCACTAGGATGTCATCTATGTAGCACTTCAAGAAATATGCGTCGTCGAGAACCTGGTCCATGATTCGCTGAAAGAAAACAAGTGCATTCTTCAATCCAAAAGGCATCACAAGCCATTCCCACAGCTTTTTGCTTCCATGGAATGTCGTTTTCTTGCGATCTTTTGTAGCGAGCACAATCTGGTTAAAACCTTGCCTCAAATCCACAATTGTGAAGATGTTTGAGTTTCTAATGCTATCAAACAGTTCTTCAAGGATGGGCATGGGGTACATGTCTTAAGGTGTAACTAGGTTGAAAGGCCTATAATCCTCTCACATCCTTTTTTCAGTCCATAATCCAGCTGAATCCTTCTTTGTTGGCATTATTGTAACGGTTATGAAATCAGAACTTGATGGTTGAATGAAACCAACATCATAAAGTTTTTTGCATTTTTCATCTACCAGTTCCCACTCATGCTTGTTCAACCTATGCCTCCTTCGATAGATGGATGTTTCATTTGTAAGGTTTATAGAAAATTGCATGGTCTTACACCTACCTAAATCTTTCATTGAGATTACGAACACATTCTCATATTTAATTAGTAAGTCTGTGACCTGGTCTTTCTCCTTCTTGGTGGGCTAATTCCCCATAACGAAAAGGTAGTTGAAAACACATGGAATGGAGTTGGAAAGTGTGTTTGAAAAACTTGGTGTATTGGGTTTTCCACTATCCAACTGCATAGATTCGTAGAAGGTTGTAATTGTTTATCCATAAGCTAATGTACCTCTAGGTGTATCAAAAACAACTTGAGTCAAATTACATGGTATTTCCTCCCCCCCAACACTTAGAGTGAAGTGTAAAGTGTTGAAAATAGGCAAGTGTACTTGGTTAGGGTGCCATGTAGTCGCATTGCTAGAACTGCAAGTTGATTGGATCAGTGCTAGTGTTGTGTACATTTGAAAGAGTACACAAGTTACCAATAAGGGAGTTCAAGTCCATGCCTCTCCACAATAGAATGTTACGTTCCAATTAGTCACCTTGGTGTGATTAGTAGTGTTAATTTGGAACCCCATAGCCCTTTCTTTTTCTTATGGGCTTGGTTCATCCTAAGTGGCTGAAACATGATGATACACTAGGCCTGGTCCATCTCCCTGAAAGGTGTGTGTTCCTGGGAAGGAAACAAAGGTGGGCCAAGCACCTCTTGGTTTTCCTATTGTGTTCGTAGGAAACCAAGGAGGTTTCTCTTGCCTCATAATTGGTTGGTAAGAGCTCTGATCATCCAATATGTGAGAAACTTGCAAGTTGGGGTCTTTAATGGTGTGTTTCAAAGCCAATTGTAGAACTGAAAGTGGTGCAAGGTTGGTCCACCAATTGTGCAACTGGTGTGCATAGGAACCGCATTATGCTGCATTGAGTAGGAGTGGCTTTCCAAGGTAATGCTTGACCAGCGTGTAGTGTTCCTGGACTTTTCCCTTTCGGTCAAGCTGAGTAGGGGTGTTTTCAATTACATAACCAAGTGTAGGATAAATGGATTGAACCTAGGTGATCAATCGTACCATGTCTGTGAAGAGACCAGATTTTGTGTCACTCAAGCCTTCTCCAAATCCTGTCATTGAAAATCCTTGACACTCCCAACTTGAAATGATGAGGTCCACAAGGCCAAGTAATTCCATATTTTTTTCTTAATTAGTTGTATGTTAGAAGGCAAGAATGTGAAATTGGCCTTCCATGCGGTGGTTATAAACTGTTGTGGAAATCTGGCTATGAGCTCCATCATTTTCAATGTCGTCACTTGCCTTGCAATAGGATCAATGTCTACGTGGAAATACCTCCAAACCACCATCCTTGACTATAATAGGGCTTCAAGACCTATACCAATACCACCAAAGAGCTTTAAAAGTGTAATCCCCTCTTTAGGCGATGTCCACGTGATTAGTTGACAAAGTACTGGTTTGATCGGTTTGCCATGGCTTTCCATGTTCTCAAAACTAGATAGAACTTTGACTAAGGGCTCGTGGGTTGCTTTGAACTTCTGTTAAAATTTTGGTCCATGTTGAATGTCAATATGAACCACCTTCAAACTTTCAATAGCTTGGGCATAAGTTATTTCCTCTTCATCTCCCTCTATCCACTCGTGGCTAACTTGTTAAATGTAG
>Ga0209208_10007450_pt1 | contig 14811 bp, 14 predicted proteins | sample S1TSphfallax_3_FD_187694 | JGI IMG/M metagenome (GOLD analysis project Ga0209208, IMG submission 187694) | Host-associated microbial communities from peat moss isolated from Minnesota, USA - S1T2_Fd - Sphagnum fallax MG (SPAdes) (version 2) | ecosystem: Host-associated > Plants > Peat moss >...
CCCGCCTGGCCAAACAGTCTGTGGCGCTCCTCCAGCTCGCCCAGAAGCTGGAACTGGTCGAAGCGCGTATCGAGATAGGGGCTGTTGGGGACGTTGGAGAGGAGGAAATAGCCGCCGCGCAGGGTCCAGCGGCCCTGATACCACTCCGCCACGGCGCCGGCCGAATAGCCCCAGGAATCCGCGGCGTAGTCGAAGGTCCCGGCGTCGATGATCGACCAGTTCAGAAAGTCGCCCTTGGGGTTGTGGGCGTAATCATTGGCGTCAAAAATATCGCCCACCGACACCTTGCCGATGGTGATCACGATGCGGTTTTCAGTGTCCTCTTCGGCGAACTGATTGAGATCGGCATCCGTCTTCCTGGGGGCGCCGCCGAGGTCCAGGGTCTGGCGAATGAAGAAACGCTGCAGCCGGAAATAGGGATCGGCCTTGCCCACCTTATAGGCCTCGCCGCTCGGGAAACCCGCGACGCCGAGGGTGTCGCTGAGCCCAAAGCCCTGATCGATCTCGGGATTGATCCAGACCTCCGCCCCGCGCCAGAGCCTTAAGCCCCCAAAGAGGGTCGCATCCCACGTCTCGCGGCCCTGGGCCACGGGGCTGAGACTGTTGGCGCCGGCATAGGGGGAGGCGAAGGCATCGTGCCCCTGATCCACGACCGTGGTCTGAAAGTGCAGGGCAAAGCGGTCATCGGGCGCGCTGTCGGGCGCCTGGGTCGGCGCCTCCTGGCCCCAGGCCCGGGCGGCGAGAGCGCAGAACAACACAATAGCCAGGGTCGTAACATGGGCGGTCTTCATCATCTTTCGCCCCCTGTCTTCGGCCCCTCGGCTCCCTCTTGCCCCAGGGACATGACGCCTGCACGACGGGCGAGGTTCCTGAAGGGCCAAGGCTGGCGTCAGCGGCCGGCGCGAGGTATACCCCCCTATGGTATATGTCAATTGGAGGTTGCGGCGCGGTGGCCCATGTCGCTCACGAAAAGACTAAGCTCCTAAATCGCCTTCGCCGCATCCGCGGTCAGGTGGAAGCCATCGAGCGGGCGGTGGAGAATGACAGTGAGTGCGCCCGGGTTCTCCAACAGGCCACGGCCTGTCGCGGCGCCTTGGAGGGCTTCATCGCCGAGGTGATCGAGGACCATATCCGCGAACACATGATCGACGAGGGCGCCGCGAAATCCGACCCCCGCGTGCAGGCCGCCGAGGATCTCGTGGCCATCGTGCATTCTTACCTCAAGTAGAGAGGGCTCCATTGCTCTCGCCACAAGGATCGAGCCTCCTGGGTTGGGCCGAAGGATCGGGATCGGATCGCGCCCGAGATCGAGCCACGCGCCCCCATTGGTCCTTGTTGAGAATGGCCCGCTGCTGATCGTGATAGGGCGCGCTATCGGGCCCGGCCTGGGTGGTCAGAATCGTGAAGCTCTCGATGCGTCCGTCGGTGGTGTGAGCCACATCCCAAAGCCCGGCGAAACAGAACACATCGTCGCTTGGCTTCGTAAAGCGCCAGGATGGGTCCGTCTTGGAAGAGCAGGGGGATGCGGATCTCGCTGCATTCATCAACGAGGCGGGTGACGGGCGCGAGATAGCCGTATCGATTGCACACGGGAAAAGATTAGCCGCTTGGGTGGCGAGGGCGAAGCGTCAGTTAGGTCGTCGCATACTCCCGCCCGAGGACACACACCTCCGAACCTAACCGCGAATTAACCTGCTGCCGCCGCCTTAACGCGTTAGCCTCCCCTTCGCTGGATCGAATGAGGGGAAATGCTCATGGGCTGTGTGATGAGTTTTGGCGGCCTGGCCGTCTGTGCGGGTCTGCTCGCCGCGACCGGCGCCGCGGCTGAGCCAATGCTGGAGATCAAGCAGGCGGTGGCGCGCGTGACGATCGTGCCGGAGGATCGCGCAGATATCCTCGTCCAAGTGGCGCGTAGCAACGGCGCTTTTCCACTATCGGTGTCCCGCAAGGGCGACCAGGTCGTGGTGTCTGGAAACCTCGGCTGGCGTTCGGTGAACTGCAATAGCATGTTCGGTCGTCGCCAGGTGACGGTCATGGGGCTCGGAACGGTCAATGACGGCAATATGCCGGTGCTGGTGGTGCACACGCCCCGGCTGGTGTCGGTGAAGGCGGGCGGCGCCGTATTTGGCTCCGTTGGCCGGGGTGCGGGCGTAACGCTCGCCAATGCCGGGTGCGGCGACTGGTCCGTCGCCAACCAGACGGGTCCGCTCCACCTTTCCCTGGCCGGATCGGGGGATGTGCATGCCGGCAGCGGGACGACCACGGAGATCTCCCTCTCGGGTTCGTCCGATGTCTTCATGCGTGCCGCGCGTGGGGGTCTGACGGCGCGGATTTCCGGTTCCGGAGACGTGACCGCCGACGAAGTGGACGGCCCCCTGCAAGCGAATGTCACCGGATCGGGAGACGTGAAGGTGAGTGGGGGCGCGGTGAGCGATATGAAGGTGGTCGTCGCGGGGTCCGGCGATGTGCAATTCGGCGGCGTCGCCCAATCCCTGGACGCCAGCATCGCGGGCTCGGGCGACGTCTCCGCCGCCAGGGTCACGGGCCTGGTCGCGAAGCACATCGCAGGTTCCGGTGACGTGACCGTTGGTCACTCGTCTTGAGGCCAGCTGACATTAGCCGACAGGCAAGATCCCCACATATCGCGCCCGGGGCCTGATGATCGCTCCGGTGGTGGCCTGCTCCATGGCGTGGGCGACCCAGCCGGCGCAACGGGCGACCGCGAAAAGAATAAAAGGGGCGTCCGCCGGTAGGGCGAGGCTGCGGGTCATGGCGGCCAGGGCGAAATCTACATTGTCATGTGCGCCGGTGGCGTCCGCGACGGCGGCGCTTAAGGCCTGGTAGGCGCCAGGGGGCGTGAAGGCGTTCAACAAAGCCCGGGCGCGGGGATCACCGTCCGGATAGAGCGGATGGCCAAAGCCGGGGGTTGAGGTCCAGAAGGCGAGACGCGCCGCCACGACGTCCCTGGGCCCCCTTTGTTCCGCTTCCGCGGCCAGGCGCGCCACCGCCTCATAGGCCCCGCCGTGCCGAGGGCCACTTAAGGCTGAGAGGCCTGCCAGGGCGCTGGCCGCCAGGGACGCCCCGGTGGAGGCCGCCACCCGGGCCGAGAAGGTCGATGGGTTGAGCTCATGATCGGCCAGCAGCACCAGGGCCCGGCGGATGAGATCGGTTCCTTTTGCGCCCACACCCCAAGCTTGGCCCAGGCGCTGATGGATTGGGCCGCCTTCCACGCGCCCACAAACCGCGTCCGCGACCTCATCCAGCAATGTCGCCGCGTCATTGGCCAGAATCTCTGGCGGCTGACGCCAGGCCGGGGCGCCCCTCGCGGCGCTCATGGCCAGGGCGGTGAACAGCCTCTCGCGCATGGAGACGCCATTGGGCGGGGCGGGGCGCAGGCGGCTCTCGCGCGGCGAGGCGTCGATCCCCCTCAGCAGCCTTGCGACCCCCTCGAAGGTGGCTGTCTCGGCCAGAAGGGCCGCGTCCTGTCCACGGTAATAGAGCCGGCCCCCCGCCACCGTGGTGATCGCGGACTGCAGTATAGGCTCGCCCCAGGCGATGGCGTCGGCGGCCACGTCCGCAGCCTTCCTGCCCCGCGCCTTGCGGGTCGTCAGGCGATCGACGTCCGCCGCCGCATAGCGTCCGCGTCGGGGATCGCCCTCATCGGCCGTGGCGCGAATTCTTCCCCGGCTCACATAGGCATAGAGGGTCTGGCGTTTGACCCCCAGCCTCCGCAGAGCCTCGGGCGCATCAATCCATTCTGTCATTTTACATTGATCATATTGATCAATCTTGATCTATCGCACCCTCAGGATCAAGCGTGTCGCCGCCGCGTTGAAGATTTTTAAGGAGATCATAGCGATGAGCGAATGGACCGATGGTCTTGAGGGCGTGGTGGCCGCCCGCACGGTGCTCTCCGAAGTGGACGGCGAGGCAGGTCGGCTCCTGATTCGTGGCTACAGCCTGGATGACCTTGCAGGGCGCCGGTCATTCGAGCAGGTGACCGCGATCCTTTGGGCGGGATTTTTCGACGATTTGCCCCGGGATGTCGTGACCGCCTTGGGCCAGGCGCGGCGGGAGGTCTTCACCGAGATCGTCGCTCTGGATGCGCCCCTGGCCGCGCATGGACCGATTGAAGCCATGCGGGCCCTCACAGCCCGCCTAGGCGACGGCGACGATTTGGCCACTGCCCTTCGGCTCGTGGCCGCGCCCGCGGTCTTCACGGCGGCCGCCCTCCGCGTCCGCGCCGGGGCGGCGCCCATCGCCCCCGATCCCGCCATAGGTCACGCCGCCGATATATTGCGGATGATCCGTGGCGCCCCCGCCAGCGCCGCCGAGGCCCGCGCCCTGGACGCTTATCTCGTCACCGTGATCGACCATGGCCTTAACGCCTCAACTTTCGCCGCCCGGGTGGTTGCCTCCACGCGCGCGGGACTGACTTCCGCTTTCCTCGCGGGGTTAAGCGCCCTGAAGGGTCCCCTTCATGGTGGCGCGCCAGGGCCCGTGATCGAGATGCTGGATGGGGTCGGCGCCCCGGCAAATGCCCGTGCTTGGCTGGAGGCCGCCCTGGATCGGGGCGACCGGCTCATGGGTTTTGGCCATCGGGTCTATCGGGTGCGCGATCCCCGCGCCGACGCCCTCAAGGCCGTGACCCGCGAACTGGCCGACGCATCAGGCTCGTCCCTCGGCCGGCTCGCCCTTGCCGAGGCTGTGGAGGCCGCCGCGCTGGCGATCCTGGCCGAGCGCAAGCCCAGCCGCTCGCTTGCGACCAATGTGGAACTCTATACCGCCCTCCTGCTTGAGGCTCTGGCCTTCCCGCCCGCCGCCTTTACCTGCGTCTTCTCCATGGGCCGGGCGGCTGGCTGGATCGCCCACGCCCGCGAACAGGTGGCCGGCGGGCGCTTGATCCGTCCCCAATCGGTATATGTGGGGCCGCGCCTCGCGGCTTAGATCATCCAGGCCGAAGGGCCTGGGAATCGACGCGTGAACGCTTAGAGTGCGGTTTCGTGTCAAGTGCGCAACTCACTCTCGCCCAGGCTTCGGCCCTCACCCGCCGCGTCACGCTGATGTCGGTGGCGATGGCGGCTGTGCTGACGGGCCTGAAACTTTGGGTGTCCATCGCCAGCGGCTCGGTGGCGATCATGGCCTCGGCGGCGGATTCCGGCCTCGATCTTCTGGCGTCCGGAGCCACCTTCTTTGCCGTGCGATATGCCGCCGTCCCTCCGGACGACGATCATCGCTTTGGGCATGGCAAGGCCGAGGCCTTCGCCAGCCTCATCCAGGCCGGTCTTGTGTTCGCCTCCGCCGCCCTCGTGGGACAGGAGGCGATCCGACGGCTGTTCGTCTTCCGCCCGACCTCTCATCCAGACCTCGCCCTAGGTGTGATGGTCCTCTCGATCGTCCTCACGGGCGCCTTGGTCTCGGCGCAGACCCGGCTCTTGCGGTCCGCCCAATCGGTGGCCATCTCCGCCGACCGCACCCACTACGCCACCGATCTGCTATCCAACCTCATAGCCCTGGCGGGAGTGGGCGTAGCCCTCGTTCTCGCGCGTCCCTGGATCGACGCGGCATCAGGCCTGATCATCGCCGCCATCCTCCTCTGGGGGGCCATCGCGGTGTTTCGCGAAGCCTCAGACCAGCTCATGGACCGCGAATTGCCCGAGGCGGCGCGGTCCCGGATCGTCGACCTGGTGCGCGAAGACCCGCGTATCGCCGATGTCCATCAGCTTCGCACCCGCGCCTCGGGACCGATCACCCACATCCAGTTTCATGCCGATCTGGACCCCGCCCTGACGCTTGAGGCGGCCCACAAGGTGGTGATCGCCGCGGAGCTGCGGATCCTGGCGGCCTTTCCCGCGGCGGATATTCTCATCCATCCGGACCCCCGCGGACGCGCCGAGCCCCACGGCGGGGCCTTTGCTGAACGCGTCGACGCCGCCGCGCGAACCGGCGCCACTTCATGAGCCGATTTTGTCGCTGCGCGCGAATATGCCTATAGCGCCCTCACGCCCATGAGCATCGTCCGTACACTGCATCACTTCCCTCTCGACCCCGCCTCGCGACAGATTCGTCTGTCACTGGGGGAAAAACGGTTGCCTTTCGAGGATGTGCTGGTCCGCTATTGGGAACAGCCCAAGGCCTTCATCGCTCTCAATCCCTCCGGCCTGACCCCCGTCCTGGTGGAGCGCACCGGCGAGGGGCAGGTGGTGATCTGCGAGGCCAGAGCGATTCTCGAACATCTTGAGGAGACCGCGCCGGAATTTGATCTTTTGGGCGCCGCGCCCGCCGACCGCGCCGAGACGCGACGTCTGATGCAGTGGTTTGATCGTAAGTTCGACAATGAGGTGAACGCCTATCTGCTACACGAGAAGTTGGAAAAGCGTCTCCTGAAGCTCGGCGCACCTGACCTCTACAATATGCGCCAGGGCCGCGACGCCCTGCGCGAGCACCTCGTGTATATGGAACAGCTTCTACAGGCCCGCGACTGGTTGGCGGGGCGGCGCCTTAGCCTCGCGGACTTCGCCGGGGCGGCCAATATCTCCGTCCTCGACTATTTTGGCGACATCCCCTGGCGGGAGTTCCCTGCGGTGAAGACCTGGTACATGCGGATCAAGTCCAGGCCCGCCTTTCGGCCCCTGCTCGCCGACCGCTGGCCAGGCCTCGCGCCGGCCAGTTTCTATGACGATCTCGATTTCTAAAGCGCCTCGCGAGGTCATCGCCGCCCAGGCTCGGGCGGTGGGATTCGATGTCTGTGGTTTTACCTCCGTCGACGCTCCCTGGCCCGCCGCCGCGCGGCTGGCGCGGTTCCTGGAGCTCGGTCGTCAGGGCGACATGGACTGGATGGCGGCCAGCGCCGAGCGTCGCGCACATCCCCAGGCCCTGTGGCCCGAGGCCCGGTCCGCCATCGTGCTGGGGATGAACTATGGCCCGGACGCCGATCCCCTCGCCATCCTGAAACATCGCGATAAGGGCGCCGTCTCGGTCTATGCCCAGGGCCGCGACTATCACGAGCTCGTCAAGCGCCGACTCAAGACCCTGGCCGGCCAGATCGTCCGGCTGGACGGCGCGGAGGTGAAGGTCTTCGTGGACACCGCGCCCCTGATGGAAAAGCCCCTCGCCGCCCAAGCGGGCCTGGGCTGGCAGGGCAAGCACACCAATCTCGTCTCCCGCGAGTTCGGCTCCTGGCTCTTCCTGGGGGCCATTCTCACAAGCCTGGAGCTCACCCCCGATCCGCCGTCGGAGGATCATTGCGGCGCCTGCCGCGCCTGCCTGGACATCTGCCCAACCAAGGCCTTTCCCGCGCCCTATCAGCTCGACGCCCGGCGCTGCCTCTCCTACCTGACCATCGAGCACAAGGGGCCGATCCCCGAGGAGTATCGGCCGGCGCTGGCTAACCGAATTTATGGCTGCGACGACTGCCTCGCCGTCTGCCCTTGGAACAAGTTCGCGAGCCTTGCCCGGGAACAAGCCCTCCAGGCCCGCGAGGCCCTGCGCGCGCCGGCCTTGGAGGATCTCGCCGGCCTGGATGAGGCCGCCTTTCGGGCCCTGTTCGCGGGCTCTCCCGTCAAGCGGATCGGACGCGACCGCTTCGTGCGAAACGTCGTCTATGCCATCGGCAATTCAGGGGAGGCGCGCCTGATACCGACGTTGCAGGCGAGGCTGGCGGATCGCTGCGACACCGTGCGCGAGGCGGCCGACTGGGCTTTGAAGCGTTTGGAATCCGTCATTTAGACGGCGCGGGGCGGGTAGCCCTTGTCGCGCAGGGCGTCCATGATTTCCTGGGTATGCTGAGCGTCCCGGGTCTCAATCATGATGTCGAACTCCGCGCCCTTGGCGGGCACGTCCAGGGCCAGGCGGTTGTGAGCCACTTCCAGAATATTGCCGCCGAGCGAGCCGATTGTCGCCGATACCGTCGCGAGCAGGCCCGGACGGTCATCGCCCACGATGCGTAAGGAGACCAGACGCTGGGCGCGCACCAGTTCGCGGGTCAGGACCGAGGCCAGGAGCCGCGGATCGATATTGCCACCGGAGATGATCAGGCCGCAGCGCTTGCCCCGGAAACGATCCGGATAGGCCAAAAGAGCCGCCAGGGACGCGGCGCCCGCGCCCTCTGTGACCGTCTTTTCAACGTTACAGTAGAGGGCCACGGCCCGCTCGAAATAGGGCTCCTCCAGGAGCAGCACCTCATCGATGAGCGGTCTCGCGACCGCGTAGGTGAGGTTTCCCACCGCCTTGACTGCGATACCCTCGGCGATGGTCTGGCCGCCGCTGGGGGTATTCAATCCGCGCATCCGGGCGGTGAAGGAGGGGTACATGGCGGGCTCGACGCCGATGACATGAATGTCGGGCTTCAGGGCCTTGGCCGCCGTGGCGACGCCGCTGATGAGGCCCCCGCCGCCGATGGGTACGGGCAGGACTTCCAGATCCGGAGCGTCCTCCAGCATTTCCAGAGCCACAGTGCCCTGTCCGGCCATGACGAAATGATCGTCGAAAGGATGGACGAAGACCAATTCGCGCTCTTCCCGCAGCACGAGCGCCTGTTCATAGGCCGCATCGAACCCCTCGCCTTCCACAACCACCGTGGCGCCGAATTCCTGGGTCTGCTGGACCTTCACCTGCGGCGTGCCGCGCGGCATGACGATGGTCACGGGAATGCCCAGGCGCTGGCCATGATAGGCTAGGCCCTGGGCGTGATTGCCCGCCGAGGCGGCGATGACTCCGCGCCGCCGCTCCTCGTCGGTAAGCTGGGAGAGTCGGTTGAGGGCCCCACGCTCCTTATAGGAGGCCGTGAACTGGAGATTCTCGAACTTCACCCACACGTCGGCCCCGGTAATCCGCGATAGGGTCCGCGATGGCCGGCAGGGCGTCCGCTCCACATGCCCGGCGATGCACCGCGCGGCGGCCTGAATATCTTCGAGATTGAGGGTCATAACCCGCGTCTCCCTAAAGCAAACGCGCCTATTGGGAAATCACCCGGCTTCTGACGGCCTGAAACGCGCGGGCTCCGCGGTCAGGCGATGCCGGCGCGGAGGAGGTCGTGCATGTGCACTGCGCCCACCAAGGTGTCGCCCTCGCAGATAAACATCAGAAGGATGGGCCTGGGCCGTTCGGTCATGATCCGCATCGCCTCGATGGCCAAGAGGGAGGGTTCGGCGAAGACGGGCGCGCGGGTCATGTGGTCAGCCACGGAGGCGCTGAGACCCGCGTGGGGAAGGGCTCGCCGCAGGTCCCCGTCGGTGAAGGCGCCCTGCAGACGTCCGGCCTCATCCACCACCGCCGCGCCGCCCAGTCTTCCCCGGGTGATCTCAAATATGGCTTCGGAGAGGGTCGCCTCGGCGGTCAGGCGGGGCATTAGCTCGCCCGTGACCATGATTTCGCGCACCGTGATCAGCCGGGCCCCAATGCGACCCCCGGGATGGAAATTGCGAAACTCCCGGGCCGAGAAGCCGCGACCCTCCAGCAGCGCGATGGCCAGGGCGTCGCCCAGCGCCATCTGCATGGTCGTGGACGTTGTGGGGGCGAGCCCGATGGGACAGGCCTCCTCCGCCTTGGGTAGGATCAGGGCGATATCCGCGGCGCTGGCCAGCGTGCTGCCGGGCTCCGAGGACACCCCAATCAGGGGCACGCCGAAGCGTTTGCAATAGGCGATGACATCGCGCAGCTCCGGCGTCTCCCCGGACCAGGACAGCGCCAAGGCGACGTCCCCCGGCGAGATCATGCCGAGATCCCCGTGGCTCGCCTCGGCGGGATGCAGGAACAACGCCGCGGTGCCGGTGGATGAGAGGGTGGCGGCCATCTTGTGGGCCACGTGGCCGCTCTTGCCCATCCCGGTGACCACTACTCGGCCTTTTGCGGCCGCCATGGCCGCCACCGCCGTGGCAAAGGGGCCGCCGAGGCCGTTATCCAGGGCGGCGGCCAGGGCCCGAAGGCCTTCGATCTCCGCCGCCATCACCCGCGAGGCGGAGGCCAGGAGGCGCGGCGTCTCGGCGAATTTTGGTCTGGCTGTCAAAGGCATCTATCCTGCGCCATCCGCGCCTCACCCATTTAAGGCTCCTCGCGCATGGCCGATATACCCAAAACCGGCCTGGCCGCGGTGATCTTTGATCGGGATGGCGTGCTCAATATCGACCACGGCTATGTCGGCGAGGTGGATCGCCTGGAGTGGATGGCGGGCGCCAAGGCCGCCGTGCGGCGGTTGAATGAGGCCGGGGTGAAGGTTCTGGTGGCCACCAACCAGTCTGGCGTGGCGCGGGGCTATTTCGATGAGGCGGCCGTGGCGCGCGTTCACGGCGCCATGCAAGCTGATCTGGCGTCCCTCGGCGCGCATATCGACGCCTTCTATGTCTGCCCCTTTCACGAGGACGCGACCATTCCCGCCTATGCCCACCCCAATCATCCCGATCGCAAGCCCAATCCCGGAATGGTCCTGAGGGCCCTGGCGGAATGGCGGCTGGATCCGGCCCGGGTGATCCTCATCGGGGACAAGGAGTCTGATATGAAGGCTGCCGCGGCCGGCGGCGTCAAAGGCGCGCTTTTTTCAGGCGGGAACCTTGAGCAGTTCCTCGTTGTTCTCGGAATGCTGAAATGAACCGATACAGGGTTTGTCTGGCCTGTGGCCCCGGCGCGCCATAAGGGCGTAATTCATGATTCCCTTTATTGATCTCGCGGCTCAGAAAGAACGTTTGGGCCCGCGTATTGACGCGGCGATCGCCAAGGTGCTCGACCATGGCGCCTATGTCATGGGTCCGGAAGTGCGCGAGCTGGAAATGCGCCTCGCCGCCTTTTGTGGGGCGCGTCTGTCGCTCTCCTGCGCCAATGGCACCGACGCCCTCGCCTTGCCCCTGATGGCCTGGGACATCGGCCCTGGCGACGCCATCTTTTGTCCCAGCTTCACCTTCGCCGCCACGCCCGAAGTGGCCCCCTGGGTCGGCGCAGAGCCGGTCTTCGTGGATATCCGCCCGGACACCTACACCATCGACCCCGATCATCTTGAGGCGGCCATCGAAGCCGTTGAAGCCGAGGGACGTCTGCGCCCGCGGGTGGTGATCGCTGTGGATCTGTTCGGTCAGCCCGCTGACTATCCGCGCCTCTCCGAGATCTGCCGCCGGCACGGCCTGAAGCTGATCGCCGACTCCGCCCAGGGCTTTGGGTGCACGCTCCATGGCCGCCATCCCATGGCCTGGGCCGACGTGGTGACCACGAGTTTTTTCCCCGCCAAGCCGCTGGGCGCCTATGGCGATGGCGGAGCGGTCTTGATGAACGATCCGGATCTTTGGGAGCGGATGGATTCTCTGCGCATCCACGGCAAGGCGACGCCCTCCGACGGCATGATCCCGGGTCACGACCCCAAGTATCTCAATGCCCGCGTGGGAATGAATTCCCGCCTCGATACAATCCAGGCCGCGATCCTGCTCGAAAAGCTGGCCATTTTTGAGGAGGAAATCGTCGCGCGGCAGGCCGTGGCGGATCGCTATGGCGCGGGTCTCGCCGAGGTCTGCCTGCGCACGCCCACGGTGATTCCGGGCGGCCAGTCGACTTGGGCGCAATATGTGGTGGAGCATCGCGACCGCGATGGCCTGGCCGCCCATCTGAGGGCCGCCGAGGTTCCAACCGCCATCTATTATCCGGTGCCCATGCACCGCCAAAAACCCTATGCGAGCTATCCCCAGGGCCCCGGCGGTCTTCCCGTATCGGAGGCCAAGGCCCGTCAGGTCATCGCGCTCCCCATGCACGCCTATCTGAAGTCCAAGGTTCAGGACAGTGTCATCGACGCCGTCCGCGGTTTTAACGGTTAGGCGCGCCGCGGGATCAGCCTCCCGCGCGTTTCCCTTCGGCGAGCGCCAGGAGTTGCTCCAGGCTTGCGAGTTCATCGGCTTCGCTGGCCGGCTTATCCCAGCGGATGCGATGGATGCGGGGGAAGCGCATGGCGAGCCCCGATTTGTGGCGGGAGGAGCGCTGCAGGCCCTCGAAGGCCACCTCCAGCACCAGGCCCTTGCCGTCTTCCGCCTGGACCTGGCGCACTGGCCCAAAGCGCGCCACGGTATGGTCTCGCACATAGGCGTCCAGGGCTTTCAGCTCCTCATCGGTGAACCCGAAATAGGCCTTCCCCACGGGTGTCAGAGCGCGGCGCCCCGCCGCGTCCTCCCGCCAGACGCCGAAGGTGAAGTCCGAATAAAAGCTCGACCTTCGACCGTGGCCACGCTGGGCGTACATCAGCACAGCGTCCGTCAAATAGGGGTCGCGCTTCCATTTGAACCAGGGCCCCTTGGGCCGGCCGGCCAGATAGCTCGAGTCCCAGCGTTTTAGCATGAAGCCCTCAGCCATGAGCGCGTCGCCGGGAGGCGGATCGGCCCGAAGCGCGGCCAGCTCCTCCCAGCTCGCAAAATCCACCAGGGGCGAGAGATCGATCTGTCCGCCGCCGCGCCCGGCGATCAGCCGCTCCAGCCGCGCCCGGCGCTCCGCGAAGGGCAAGACCCGAACGTCCTCGGACCCGTCCACGAGGAGGTCATAGGCGCGGAGGCCAGCCGGGCGCGCGGCGATCATGGCGGCGTCGGCGGTCTTGCGGTTCAGTCGCTGCTGAAGCTCGCCGAATGACGCCGCGGCGCCTTCGCGCAGGATCAGGAGCTCCCCGTCGACAACCCCGTCGAAGTCCAGGGCGGCGACAAGATCGGGAAAGGCGGCCGAGATCAGATCGCCAGTGCGGCTATAGAGGCGTCGGTCGCCTCCCTCGCTCACGGCCTGAACGCGGATGCCGTCCCACTTCCATTCCGCCGCGAAGTCCGCGGGATCCAGCTTGGCGAAGTCGGTTTCGTCGTCCAGGGCGTGGGCCAGCATGACCGGGCGAAATCGGCCCGGAGCGGCCGTGGAGGGTTTCTCTCCCGGACCGTCCAGCCACGCGAACAGGGCTTGATAGGGCGGCCTCTGGGCGTGCCAGATCTCCTCCAGATCGGAGACGGGAACGCCGCCCATATCGGCCGCCGCCTGTTTGGCGAGGCGGGCTGACAGCCCGACCCGCAAGCCCCCCGTTATCAACTTGAGCAGCGCCCATCGGCCCGTGGCGTCCAGGACGTCCAGCCAGGCTTCGATCCGCGCTTGGGCCTCGGTGCGGGAGGCCCGACTAAGAGTCTCCACGACCTCCGACAGGTCGGGCGCGCGATTGGCTCCAGGCCCCGCCGGCCAGACGAGGGCCACGGTCTCCGCAAGATCGCCCACATAGTCGTAGGACCAGGCGAAGAGGGTCGCGTCCATCCGGGCCTCCACCGCCGCGCGGATGGCCCCGGGCTTGGCGGCCGGGAAGCTCAAGCCCCCCGTGAGCGCCGCCAGGGCCCAGCCCCGGTCGGGGTCGGGAGTGTCGCGGAGAAAACCGCGCACTAGGGTGAGCTTCGCATTCCGTGAGGCGGTGAAGGCGAGGCGGTCGAGGAGGGTGGCGAAGGCTTTGATCTAGTCCTCCTCCTCGTCATAACCCACCAAGGCCAGGGGGCGGGCGGGGATGCCTTCAAGGGCGCACCAGCGGGCCAGGGCCTCCTCGCGGCCATGGGTGATCCACACTTCGCCGGGCGCGAGTTCTGCGATCGTGCTGGTAAGCTCGTCCCAGTCCGCGTGGTCGGAGATGATCAAGGGCAGCTCCACCGCCCTCTGGCGCGCGCGGGCCCGCACCCGCATCCAGCCCGATGCGAACGCGGTCACGGGTTCGGGAAACCGCCGGGCCCAGGGCGTGGCGAGGGCGGAGGGAGGCGCGAGAACAATGGCGCCCGCCAGATCCTTTCCCAAGCTCGCTGCAGCGGGGAAAAGGGGCCCCAGCGCCACGCCGAACGCCTCATAGAGTTCGTTCAGTCGGGTCAGGGCGCCGTGCACGGGGATTGGCTGGTCCCAACCGGCCGCGCGCAGGAGGGCGATGACCCTCTGGGCCTTGCCGAGAGCATAGGCTCCCACCAGACAAGTTCGTTCTGGGAATTGGGCGACGCAGCTCAGGAGCTTCGCGACCTCTTCCTCGGCGGGCGGATGGCGAAATACCGGCAGTCCGAAGGTGGCCTCGGTGACGAAGACATGGCAAGGAACTGGCTCAAAGGCAGCGCAGGTGGGGTCTGCACGGCGCTTATAATCGCCGGAGACCACCAGGGTCAGGCCGCGATAGCGCACCACCACCTGGGCCGAGCCCAGAACATGCCCGGCGGGCGCCAGGCTCACCTCCGCCCCGTCCCGGGACCAGGTCTCGCCATAGGCCAGGTGCTGAACTGACCCGGCGAAGTCGGCGCCATATCGGGCCTCCATGATCGCGAGGGTTGGGGCGGTCGCGGCGACGGCGCCATGTCCGGGCCGGGCATGATCTGCATGACCGTGGGTGATCACGGCGCGATCCACGGGGCGCACAGGGTCGATGTAGAAATCGCCCGGCTCGCAATAGAGACCCGCGGGGCGCGGCGTGAGCACGGATTGGGGCCGGATCATACCCTTGAGTATAGGCGCGCGGAGGCGTTTGTTCCTATAAGTCCCCGGTGAACGCGAAGCCTGACACCCTCTCGGACATGGTCGCCCGCATGACGCGCGGGACGCCGCAATCGAGCGCTCTGGGGCTGCGCGCCCTTTCCGCCGAGGCGGGTGTGGCGCGCATGGCCGTCGCTTGGCGCGCCGATCTGGTCGGCGATCCGCAAAGCGGCGTTATCGCGGGGGGTGTCATCACCACCTTGCTCGATCAAACCTGCGGCATGGCGGTGGCGAGTCTCGCCCAGGCGGAAAACCGCCTTACAGGTCTCGCCACCCTGGATCTGCGGATCGACTATATGCGGGGCGCCGAACCCGGGAGCGAGATCATCG
>Ga0209208_10007451_pt1 | contig 14808 bp, 10 predicted proteins | sample S1TSphfallax_3_FD_187694 | JGI IMG/M metagenome (GOLD analysis project Ga0209208, IMG submission 187694) | Host-associated microbial communities from peat moss isolated from Minnesota, USA - S1T2_Fd - Sphagnum fallax MG (SPAdes) (version 2) | ecosystem: Host-associated > Plants > Peat moss >...
GAGAGTAGGTCCTATATATAAGTAGATAGGTAGAAAAATAGGTGACTACTAGGTAAAAGATGGTTTATACATAGGTAAGGACCATTTTTAATACCTTCCTTCTAGCAACCTGCTTGCAGGTTGTTAGTAGGTAGATAGTAACATAAGTGACTGAGCTAACCACCACGGTTAGCTAGGAAACTGGAACCCAACAGAAAATTGTTCACTGACCAATTACCATCCATCCTTCATGGTGCCTTGGTGGGTGATGGTTCACTCTGGCCTTCCTTGGTCTTTGGGTTGTACACAGTTCAAATTTATGGATGGGTTTATTGGCACACAAAAAAGTCATCTCAAAAGAGCCATCCTAGTATATATAAACTGCAGTATTGAAAGCCATGACATTGCAACTTGAGATGATGCAACTGGTGGCGTTTTTTTTGGTGCAATTTTTTTCCAAAATGTGAAAAATAAATATTTTAAAAGGAACATTCTGTCAAAATATTCCCATTTTCCTGAAAACAATGGTCAAAACTTGAAAAGTTTCATCATGTTTCAGTTTCACAACATTTTATTCACCTAGTTTTAAAAAAACTATTTTGACAAGTTTTGTTCTAGAAACCTCTTGGGATGCTAGCCAAAGACACAAAATCAGAAAATTGAAAAAAAATTCACTGGATGGAACCTTGTAATATGCGAAGGTAATTTGAATGGAAAATGAAAGTGATAAAGAAAGAGGCAGCCTTCCAAATACATACCACTAGAACTCCAATTGTCAGCCACAATTGGTTCACAATTGGTTCCAAGAAGTGTTAATTTTGGGTCAATTTTGTGATGCAAGGGAAGACGCGATCATCCATAGGAAAATTTTGGCTCTAGATTCTGTCCTTTGATCCTTTTGGCTATTGGAACTAAATTAAATTATTTTCAATTTTGCATTTTGCATTTTTGAATTTCACTTTTTGACAAGATTTCACTGGGAAAAAGGGTTACTTGTTACTTCCCAGTTCAAGCCTAAGAAATTGTATCCCAAATCCTACAAAGATGTGAAGTCTCTTCTCTTTTGACATAGCAAATAAACTTCAGTTTCAGCTTTCAAAACAAAATCACAAAAGGCTAACACACATATTGACTAGGGTGTTTTTGGGTGAAACAGTAAAAATAATTGACAAAAAATTCAAAAAAAAAAAGAAGAGAGAAAAATATAGTCAAATTAACTCCCAAAAAAATTCCCTAATTTTCCCTAATTTTTTTGTTAAAAAAATTGAAAATTTTCAGGAAAAAAAACATTGATATTGACATTCTTACCCTACTGAAAAACTCTGAAGTGAGTTTTTGTGTTGAGCCCCAGTTTAAAAGGCCAACCAGAGAAAACTTTGCGAAGGTACTTTTACCACTCGTTTGAGAAATTCGTAAGGTCAGGAAAACACAGGACCAGAACGCTGGGTTTGGTCCAAAACCGGGTGAGATTCAGAAAAACCCTGCAAAAAAGTACATTAGCCTTCAACGGGGGCTGAAACTCAGAAATGCACCATTTTTGTGCCAAACTGAGTTTCGTCCGGTTTTGATCCCCTCTTTCCTTTTTCCTCGAATTCTGCTACATATATTTTCAGTGCTCCTACATGTACCATTTCTATAATTACCTCGAACCTTGTGCATTAAATGCTGAATTCCAGCATTTCGTACCCAGATTTAATAAAACTTCCTTGCTTTGTGGACCTCACTCAAAAAGGGGATAGGGGGTGAAAAGTGGCCCAAAGACAGTGTGAAGACAGAATGACTTTATGGCTTTCTCCAATATGCTTGATTCTGATATTGTGTTTAGATTCATTAGAGAGCTCAGTAGCTTACAGGATTTTGGCCCCTAGGTAATAGGTCTATTTTTGTATGAGGACTTTTGAAGAATCATATTTTGGTTTGTGTTGAAACTTGAGATTAGTTATAGAGTGGGAATATCTTGAAGGATTTTGGTTTCTTTTAGAGGATTTTCTGAAGATTATAACTTTTTCATGGTGAAATTTGATTGGCTTGTGCCAAGTTAAAGAGGGGCAAGAGTTTTTTAGTTTCTTCTCTTTGGGTTCTTTGATTGTATATTTATCTAATTTGCTTGCAATATTACTATGCACACCTAATCCTTATGTTTATCCAATCTAAACTTGTTTGGAGCCTTATTTAGAAGTTCTCCCTAATGTCACCTTGTCTTTGGGCCTTAATTTGACCATTTAATTCTTTATTTATGCCCAATTTGAGTGAGTGAAATTAGGTTACCCCGCTACCTTGGGCTAACCCCGACCTCTCGACGGGTGGGATTAATGCTCGCTATAGACTTTCCAAGTTGTCCAAGGCCTTGTTGTCGAAAATCACTATTTTTTGTTTCTCGTGTTAACCACAAACACTTAATTCGAAGGCTTAGAGCACTAAGGCCACCACTATGGGCCCCCTTCTTCAAACCCTCATTCATTGTTACATATGCAATTCTTGAGCATGTCAAATTGGGAGTCGAACCTAGCCCAACACTTAGATTCGTAATCCAAATTGGTTTTTGGTCATCACATTAAAACAACATAAGTTTGGAGACATGAAAGGTAGGATGTGTCACAAAATTAGTTGGCAACTTTGGTTGTACACATTGGGATGCGTGACGCGTTCCCAAGCTCTTTGATAAACTCAAATGTGAATATGAAGTGAAGACATCGAAAAAACAAGGAATTGGGGCACGCTCCTTGACTCGTAGCACTTTGGGGGTAGAGGGGTGTGTTGAAGCTCATGAATGGGATTAGGAAGAATGACAAGCAACTAATCACTCACATGAATTTGCAAAAAACCAAACAAGTTGGTTAGTGCATAGTTGGAGCACTTTTGGTGCCATGACGAATCACGGGCAACTTTAAACTCACAAGATTCACCACAGCCCAAACTTGGGGGAAGCCACCACCTTCCCCCTTGTAGTATACTTTGTACCTCTCCACGAGGCCCACATCCAAATGGCATTTTGTCTCGACTCCCGAAATTCCCAAAGTCGGGACTCCCATGATTTTAAGGCCCCATAACTTTTCATGAAGACCTCCGATTGAGATGAGGTTTGAAGTAAAGTTGTAACCCTCATCAAGAGCTTTTCAACAGTATGTTGCATGCCACCTTCACGTAAGGAATTGGGGCGATTCTTGACTTTTAATGGTCAGGAGTCAAACTGTCAATTTGATTCCCGACTTTTCTTTTGGTCATAACTTGTGTTTTAAGTGTCCAAATGGGTCATGCGAGCCCATTTCAAACATCTATGTTTCAATTTCTTTCTAATCATATAAATAATTTTTTAATCCAATGGGTTTTGACCCTTGCAATTGCTCCCTGAAAATTTGGAAGTTTATTGGGATTTCCAAAGTGGGAGTTCACTTAGGAGTGTGAGGGTTCATTCCCTCACAATTTTTTGCACTCCCGAGAGCATGAAATGTGACTCTTGGGCTTTCCCCTTAGCCCACATTTTTGCAAGCCCTTGCTTTGGTCGCAAGCCCAAGGCTAAGGTTGCGATAATGTGGCTTATGTAAAGTCTCATAAAACCCCATGTACTTGGTAATGAAACTTGGGGTGAGTTTATTAGACATCTTAAAATCCCAAATGTTTAGCCACACATGTTGCTCAACTTCAAACTCAACATGCTTTCATGTTTTATTAGCATGTTTCTCACACCACTTTTGAGCATGCCCCAATAACTTTTTGTCTCAAACATATTTTTCCTCACGTCCTTTGACAATTCCATAGTTTCCTTGGAATGATTCCTACGTCCCATGGGAATGGCGAAGTCCATTAGTTTTTTGGTTTCGTTTCCCAATGTTAATTAAAATGGAGACATTTTCATTGTTGAATGTGATGTGAAGTTATAACAAAACTTTGCCAAGCCTAAATGCTCAACCTAATCCTTTTGATCAATGCTAACATTGACGCATTCCCAAGCTTCTTGCTAGACTCAAAGATGAATCTAAGGTAAAAAACAACGGAAAGGTTAAGAGTTCGGAACACCTTCCCTAACTCTTAGCATTTTAAGGGGTAGAGGGGCGTGCTGGAGTTCCGAGATGGGACTAGGAAGAGTGACAAGCAATTTATTCATTCACACGAATTTGCATCCAACCAACCGCAAGTTGGTTAGTATAATGTTGGAGCACCTTTGGTGTTAGGACAAGCCACGGGCGACCTCGAACTCACAAGACTCACCATGACTTGGACTTGGGGGAACCATCGCCTTCCCCCATATAGTATACTATACACCTTTCCTAGCTTATGGATTAATTCCACATCCAATAGTGCTAATGTGTCGTGCCATCTCCGTTGCTTCATTAAAACTTTTAATTGCATTTCGAAATAATGCAGTGAGACATTATCCATGTAGATCTTGGTCTTATGCATCCCTAAATAATGTTGCCATGCTTTCAGGCAACACATGATAACATACAATTTTTTCTCGTGAATTGGCCATTGTAGTTGAACCCCACATGATTTGTTGCTCTCAAAAGCAATCAGGTGTCCATATTGCATGAATACCCTTTCGATAGCAAAGTTGTGCGCATCAATGTGGACTTCAAATGGTTTGGTGAAGTTCGAGAATTTCAACACATGGGCAGACAATAATTATCCTTCAAGTCCTCAAATGTTTTTAGCTATTTTTTTTTCCATTTGAAGGATAACTCATTTTTTAAGGAGGTTCAAAAATGGTTTCACTAGTTGTGAAAAGTCTTTTATAAACTTCTAGTAGAAGTTAATCAGGCCTAAAAAATATCAGATTCCTTTGACCGTGACTAACCTTTTCCAGTCTTTTATGGCTTCCAATTTGTTAGTGTCGGGTCTCACCCCTTCCCATATGCCTCAAGAAGTCCATTTCCTCCTAAGAAAAATTCATTATTCACCATGTTTACAAAAATGTTTTCTCAAAACTTACTCAAAACATATTCTAAATGTTTTGCATGTTACTCCATTGTCTTTTAATACACCAATATATTCATCGATGTAAATGATCGCGAACTCATCCATATTCCCATGGAAAATGGAGTTTACAAGAGTCATGAATGTCATCGAAACATTACATATCTCAATGGAACATCACCATGAACTTGTAAGAACCATACTTGGTCCTCATTGCTATTTTTTCTATGTCCTCATCCATGATGTGGATTTGATAGTACCCTAACTTGAGATTAATTCAGCTAAAGTATTTTACCCCATTGAACTAATCCAACAAATCATCAATGCAGGGTAGATGATAGTTGTTTTTTATCATTATTTTTATTCAAGGCGTGGTAGTCAATACACATTCTTAACTTGCCATCTTTTTTATCCTTAAAGAAGACATGTGCCCCATAGGGTGACTTGCTTTGCCAAATATACTATTGATTAAAGAGGTCGTTTAATTATTTTTTGAGCTTTTCAAGTTCCTTTTGCTTGAACTTATTGGGTGCTTTGGATGGTAGAACTGATCCAAACACCATTTCTATCATGTGGTCAACCTTTTTATAAGGTGGAAGAACATTGGGGAGTTTGTCTATTAAAACCTTTGAAAATTTATTGAATGAATCCAAAATACAAGTAGGGGGTTGCCTTGCCCCTTGGGGCTTAAGCTCCTTCAGGAAACTTTCAAAAACATCAAAATAAAAAAACTAGGGGATTTTAACTCACTAGCTAGAGTTACCAAGTTCATTTCCATTTTTGCCAATGCAGAATTATAATTTGCATTTAAGGTCATTAACTTGGAGTCACTCTTGGCACGGACTCTCAACCTACCTCTGCTACGAAGGATGTTTATTTTGTAGGTATCCAAAAATGTGTTACCTAGAATTATAGGGTGGATGCATGGTAGGGTGGACTTATTTTGGAACAATGCAATCCATTTTTCTACCACTTAAATGTGGTTTTAATTGCTATATTATTTTGTACATTATGGAATTATTAAATGGAACTTGTTTTGAGATTATAGATTTCAATATTTATGTAATGAAATTGATTAGTATGCAAATATATAAAATTATAGAAGGTATGGACTTTTGAAATTATAAATCAACGTATGTAGCACTAGCAACAATTAAATGAATGGACTTTGGTTTAATTCTATGATGGACCTCAAAAAAATTTAGGGAATTGGTTTTTACTTTTACATGTAATAATGAAATCAAGTTTGAAATGTTTTGATTCATGTATAATGAATTTTTTGATAAATGGATTTTTATTTGGTGAAAACATACACATATTCTCAAAAGTCCATTTCATCTTGAAAAAAAATGATTTATTTTGAAATTTTGCTAATATGTTTTAATTAATGAGCTTTACAAGAATAAAAAATTTAATGGAAATAAAATCACTTGAAATCAATGTTGTCGTAACCCTAGCCTTGGGCTCATGACCAAGGCAAGGGTTTGTAAAAGTGCGGGTCAAAAGTGAAGCCCAGGAGTCACATTTCATGCTCCCGAGAGTGTAGGAAAATGTGAGGGGACAAATCCCCACACTTCCAAGTGAGCCCCCATTTTGGGAATTGGAGTCTCGACGGATTCTCAACTTTTTAAAGGGCAATTGCAGGGGTCAAAATTCATTTGATTAAAGATTTTTTATACCATTAGAAAGCTCTTAGAACTTAAATGTCTGAAATGGGTTCACATGATTCATTTGGGCACTTAATTCATAAGTTATGGCCAAAAGAAACATCATGATTCAAATTGCCAATTTGACCCCTGACCATTAAAAGTAAAAAATCGCCTTAATTTACTTAGGTGAATGTAGTGTGCGACAAATTGTTGGAAAGATCTTGACGAAGGCTACAACTTTTTTTAAGACTACACCTCAATAGAAAGTTTACTCAAGAAATTATGGGTCTCCAAAGTTACAAGAGTTTCATTTTTAAGAATTTCAGGTGACGCACCCCCAAGCTCCTTGATGGATTCACTACGAGTCTCAAAGGTGAAAATAATGGAAGGAAAAAAAGTTGGGGCACACTCCTTAGCCCGTAGCACTTTGGGGGTAGAGGGGCGTGCTGGAGCTTTGGGATGGGACTAGGAAGATTGATACGCAATTTAATCATTCACACGAGCTTGCACAAACTAAACAACAAGTTGTTAGTGCGTAGTTGGAGCACTTTAGTGCATGGACGAGTCATGGGCAAACATAAACTCACAAGACTCACCACAACCCAAACTTGGGGGAAGCCACCACCTTCCCCTTTTATAGTATACTCTATGCCTGGTCACAGGACCAGCACCCAAATGTCATTTTGTCCTGGGACTCCTAAGTGGGAATCCTGAAATTCCCAAAGTTGGAACTTGTGTAACTTTGGAGGCCCATAACAATGCGTGCAGACCTCCAATTGAAATGAGGTCTAAAGCAAAGTTGTAGCCCTTGTCAAGATCTTTCCAATGGTATATCGCACCCCACCTGCGCATAAGGAAATCAAGGTAGTTATTGGCTTTTAGTGGTCAAAGTCAAATTGACAATTTGACTCCCAGCCCTTCTTTTGGTCATAACTTGTGTTTTTAAGTGTCCAAATGGGTCATGCAAGCCCATTTTAAACATCTATGTCCCAAGAGCTTTCCAATGATATAAATAACTCCACAATTCAATGGGTTTTAACTTTTTAAAGATTCGAAAGTCCATTGGGATTCTAATTCCCAAAGTGGGAGCTCACTTGGGAGTGTGAAGGTTCAATCCTTCATACTTTCCTACATTTCCAGGAACATGAGATGTGATTCCCGGGCTTCCCTCTTGGCTCGCACCTTTGCAAGCCCTTGTTTTGGCCGTGAGCCGAAGGTTAAGGTTGTGACATTAAGACTTCCAACTTGAGAGTCCCAAGACAAAATGACATTAGGGTGCAGGCTTTGTGGCCAAGCATAGAGAATATTATAAGGGGGAAGGTGGTGGCTTCCCCCAAGTTCGGGCCATGGTGAGTCTTGTGAGTCTATGTTTGTTCATGGCTTGTTCGTGAACCAAAGGTGCTCCAACTATGCACTAACCAACTTGTTGATTGGTTTGTGTAGGTTTGTGTGAATAATTGAACTATTTGTTACTTGTCCTAGTCCCCATTTCGAAGTTCCAGAATGCCCTTCTGCCCCTGAAGTGTTGTGAGCCAAGGAGAGTACCCAACTCATTATTTTCTTATTTGTTTTACCTTGGATTCACAGTTGAGTGCATTAGGGAGCTTAGGGGTGCTCCTTGATGCATTATTGCTACCTAACTACAAAAAAAATCAAGGCTCCAAAAAAAAACCAAAGGAAATAGACTTTCAAAATTTTTAATTCTTACCACTTTTTGGTCCACCCTAACATGCACTTACCCTACATCAAAATTATTTAAGTCACACAAGGTGAAGTTTTCCAAAAATCAAACTCCACTGCAAAACAACTTGACTTCTAACATTACATTAAACAAAGGTCTACCTATGCCTTGTGCCAATTGCACCATGATGTGGTTTGCTATTCATTCTATTTTTTTGACTCCAAGTCATTTCGCTACTTGTAGAATCATGAACAAATTTGTTGTTCCAGAATCGAAAAGACAACCCACAACTTTGTCATTTATATTATAAGTCAATTTTAACAAGTTGGAGGCCTCACTTTCGTGTGCCATATTTTGGCCACGAAACTTCCTTAAATAATAAACTTACCTTGGGCAATGCATTCAATTACCCTTGGTGATTTGGGGCAGTCCTTTGCCAAATGTCCATGGTTATCATATTTGAAACATTTGACATTGGACAAGTTTTGCTTCGCTTTCTTGATCGACGACTCCTTGCTCATTGATTTCTCCTTGTCATTTTAAAGCCCCAGCTTACCTTGGCCCATTTACATTTGTTGTGACCTTTGTTCCCATGGCTTGGGTTGGTTTGATTTTTCTGGGTGACCTTGGTTTTGGTTTCACCCTTGGGGCGTGCAGGAACTTCATCTTCCATACACTCCACCATCTTCATCACCTTTGGCACTTTTTCGGAATATTAGTCCTTCAGTAGACTATCTTTCGCATTTATGGCTTAAGCACATGTAGGAAGATCAAATTTCGAGCATATTCATTTTTCAAGGTGACCCCATTTAACATGCAATTGAAGTTTTCGATGTAGGTGGTCAACGAGCTGTTATCATTTCCTTGGGTGAGCTCTAAGAGCTCGATCTCATCTCGAAGCACTAAACAGTGTGGCAGGAACCTTTTATCTAGCCACAATTTGAACTCCTCCCAAGTGAAGGTTTTGAGTAGGTTGAGTGTCTCATGTTTTTGGGACATCCACCATTCCCACGCATGTTCCTTCAACAAGGTTTGAGAGAAGTGAATCCATTCCTTGTTGGTTTCAAAATGCTATGTTTCCATATAGATTTTTATTTGGTGCAACCATGGTTGCACTCGCTTGGTTTTGGTTTCCTTCTTTACGAAGGAATTTGGTAGCTTCACATTAATGGTTGCCTTGGCAAAACCCCCACTTGGGGCACTACTGGTGGCACCCAACCCTTCCACAATGCGATTCATCAGCTTGGTTGTTACCTGGTTTTGTGTCATGGTTTCTTTTTGTTGGACCACAAACACACAAAAGGAATGCATAAGAGCCAAAAACTCTTTAGACAATTTCTCCACCCACAAGATATAGGGTTCTCCAAAAGGGTCAACAAAAAATACAATTGCTTTTGGTTGGCTACTAAAAATGATTGACCCAATTGGTAGCATTTAATCAATTTCTTTCGCTATACGCTAGGTACCTATTCAATATTTCATACTTATAGGTGAGGGTGGAGACATAACTTGCACCCTATTATGGATGTCATAGACATTTATAGAGACGCACATACCAGGTGTGGGTGGAGATGCTCTTCTTATACCCTAGTACCTTGGCCAATTCGATACTAATTATATTATTTTCAGAAATGTTGAACATTTAAAAAATTATTTCTTTCAAATAAAAAAAATATTGTGAAGGATAATAGTGAATATTTAGGAATATTTCATTTGTTGAAATGGGTTTTTCAAAATTAATTAATTATTCAACAGACATGTGTTGGAATGGTCAAGGTTTGACTTCTTAGTGAGTCATCCATCTAGTATTGAAACCCCAAATCTAGTACTTACTTTTTGAAACCCCTGGCACTTGACTAGGATTGGGTATTCTATGCCCTCTTCAATCAGTCAAACTGTGGTATGGAATGTTGTACCTGAAAGAAAAAGCCCGAACAAAAACAAAAAAAAGACACCACTGAAAAACTACCTGGCATTGGACTGTCCTTAATGTTTGTGTGAAACCTGTAATTTACCACACTCTCTGTGTTGGTGTTCATGTTGTTGAACTCCACGACACTCTGAAATAAAATAGAGTTATCTGTAAAGTCATCCTGTCTTCACCCTGTCTTTGGGCCTGCTTTCACCCCCATCCCCTCTTTCAGTGGTATCCGCAAAGCAAGGAAATTTTATTAAATCTCAGTGTTGGTACACAAGGTTCGAGACTAATAATTATAGTAGTTGTACTTACAGGTACGAGCAGTGAAAATATATGCAGCAGCAGTGGAGGCGCTCAGGAAAAAGGAAAGACAGGATGAAACTCAGTATATCACCAAAATTGGTGGACAAACTAATTTGGATCCCAGTTATTTCGTTTTGTAAAATTTTCATTCCCAGTTTATCGTTTGAGGGCCTGTTATGTCAAAACTGGCCATTCTCGCCTCCTAATCACCACTGAAAATTGACAGTGGATTGACAAGGTAATTAGAGATGATAAATACATCGATTTTATCATGAGCTCTCCACCCAACCTTAAAGATCACGCACACAAATGTAGCTACAAACCTTTAATTCACCCTCAAGCTCTGGCCTAATCTAAATAGGAGGGGAACATTCTCATGCAGACGTTGGTTAGCCTAGAAGTGCATCCACAGGCATATGCATAAGATCATCATCCCATGCATTGATATATTTCACACTAAGTTTAACTAAAAATATTTAAGTAAACTTAATCAACATATCTCATAGTCCCAAAAATATGTGCATGTAACACAAATATCAAAAGTAATGATAATTTGATATAAGTAAAGTAACTTGGTAAGAAATCGATATTCAACAATTGTGTGACTTTAGGGATAAATTGAATTTTTTAAAATTACAAAGTGGGTTGTGGAGAAGTGTTTTGTTTTCACCAAAAAAGTGGGAACATTTTGGTGGATTTTTTGAGTTTTTTTTTCTAGTGTGATATTGACTAATTTTGATTTTTTTCCCCAGGAAAAAATGTTACCAAGTCTTTTTTATATCATGAAATTAAAGAAAAACACCCCAATATGGAGGGTGGACAATGAGTCACTGAGTTTATTTAAAAGGGTGAAATCTTTATCCAGTCTGCATTGGATGGGGGGGCTAGAATATGAGAGATAATTTCTCTGGAAAGAAAATCCCATCTGAGACCCCACACTAGATACTTCATTTTCTCAAATAACAATAGTAGTAACATGCTGGCCAAAACATGGTAGAACAACATCTCATCATCAGCCTTTTGTTTTCCTGCCATTTTCTGTTGCAAGTTCAATGATTTTTTTGAAAAACATTTACTAAAATTTTAAAAAATTCAAAGAAAAGAAAAACCTCCATATTTCCATCTATCTATGAAGGAGGGTAGTTTGTTTGTTTTGTTTTGTTTGTACTTATGAGATCCACCCAACTGGGATGCTTCAGATCATGTTTTTGGTCTCTTTGGAAAGCTCTTGAGGAGGAGGGGTGCACGGGTGTGGTTCCATGGCGTTTGGACTTGTGGTGTAGAAGTTCATGGATATTGAATGATTTTTTCACTAAAATTAAATTAAATTGTACCTGAAAATTTCAGAGGAATTTGAAGAAACTTTACCAAAATCTTGATGAGCAAGATTCAATGGAATTTATTTGGTAAGATTTGGATTCAGAATGTGGGAGATATTGATTTTAAAGTGATTTCTGCCACTGAAAATTCAAATAAATTTATAATAACCAGGTTTTGGAAGGAAAAATCAGTTGAGTACATAGTAACACTTGGGTCAATGGCACAGGCCACACTAGTACATGGTTAAAGTCTGTAGCTAATATTTTAAATGTGTATTTTTCCCCTTTCATATTTTATTCATAACCAAATTTGGCTAAATTGGCTTATGAATGATTGTCACCTCAGTTACATCACAAAATTGAAAAAGAAAAAAGAAAAAAGAAAAAACAACACCGTGCCTCTTCCTTCTGGCTTTACTTGTAGTGAAAACTAACCGGGGTAATAATTCATTCTCTGTCTGCAGGTAGAAACATGTATTAAAAACATTCTTAGAATTTTAATGTCTCACTTCTGGAAAAAAATTGTACTATAAGTTGAAAAGCAGTAAATGCCCAATTAAAAAGGAAAAAAAAATGATAATCTCCCACAAGTATTACAAATGTGACCATTAGCCATGTTAAAAGTTTATTGACAATAACTTGAAAAGGATTTGAATACATAGCCAGGGCAAAGGCTGCATAAAGATGCTTCAAAACAAATTGAGGTAACAAAAGAGGTCACAATAAATTTCACCTTAACTTGAGTGAAAAAAGGCCTTAATATGGTCAATAGACCATAGATCATGTCCATTGTATGTCTTGAAAGTGGGCAACACCCCTTTTGACTTTTATTCTTTTTTATACATCTATAGTTGCATGTTAAAATTCAAGAACCTTGACTAAATGATAAATAGTTATCACCATGATGTTGTTGATTGATAGATGTGCAATATGTACTTGATTCATGGTCCATTTTCACATCCAAGGATCATCCATAGTGCCATTCAATTCATTAAATCCATTATGTTATATAGATACATGATATTGCATAAGTCCAATGTTGGATCCTGTAGAGACATGTTTAATGGAGCATATGAGTGAAAGCCATATTTCATGTGTGATTGGGGCCGTCAAGTTCCATTTGAAGTTTGAACTCTCAATAAGAATGTGCATCCAAATGGGTTTAAGGTTTACAACAATATATTTGCTATACTAAAAAGTCAATGCCCAAGGCCATTGAAAAGTCAGTTGAGTCATGCTTTAGGAAGGTCAGGTAGAACGGAAAGTATCTTGACATAACATCCTACAACTATTTCAAAATTATTATTGTATTTGTGAATGACTTTGGAATGAATGGGCCTTGAAAACCCATGCAAGTCATGCATGTTGTATTAATACGAGATAGGTATATATACCTATGGGACGAAGTTTGACAATTACCTTTTCTTAACAATATTTTGAAACAGGTGTATTGTGTTTTTCTCGAAGTGATGCAGAAAAGAAAAGAAAAACTCCATGTATGTAACGAGATAGAACCATTGTTTGAAAATCCTTGGAATGTGAGAGGCTCAACTGAGTAAAAGAAACTACATATAACATACATCATATGCCAATTATTTTATTTATTTTACCTTGCATTATCTATTTATTGGGCTTCAAAGACAAACCTTCTCTCATTGTTATGTTTGTGTGTTCATGTGGGCCCATATCATGTTGTGAAGGGGTTGTTGGGTTTTGTAATGTTGTAAACAAAAAGGTGACATACACTTGGGAGTTGAGTTTTTGAAGTTTATTTTAATTGTAAAGTGTGCCATTTAGTTCTTCTCTTTCAAGAATTGTTGCCAAGTTTTCACAATGGTAATAGCCATATTAGTTGTTGCTGTCATCACAAAATTTGTTCTCACGATCTTCTTTAATTTTGTTGTGGGGACTTGAAGCCTGGTGGCATTCAAGTGTTCAACGTTGTTGATAAAGGGTTAACATCAAGGATTTCGATTTGGTTCATGGATGCATTTTGGGTTATAATGCATTTGAGGGTGGGAAAGGGGAGAGGGGAGTTTTCCTTGGCTCTTCACATGCATAAGTTTGGATCATGGATGTTTTACAAAAAAGAAAGCCAACAATGAAGGTAAAGCTTATCCTTTTGGATGCTTGATTTTGTAATGCTTTAATATTTTTCATCGAATGTCCTATGCATTGATCTATTGTTTGCATAGTTTTGAAATTATTAGTGAACTTTGTCCCTTTCGTGTTTGAAGATGCCTATTTTATTTTCAAGGGACCTCACAAGTCTGTTCTGATCATACCTAGGTTGATTTGGATGTTATATTTGTAGATTCTATCCCAAAAAGTATAGGAATTTTTTTAGCATTTCCTAGGCACAAATTTTACAAAATATGGAGATTGTTGTTTCAAAGTTGGCATTCTTCTTACACAACAAAATTCTTGCCCTTCTTTCCTTTTATGGATGCTACAGAAGTCTTTGAAACTATTACTGAAGCCATGGATTTTCTTTAGATTTTCATATTGATGCTATTTGATCTCAACAAAAACATTTGAAAGGTATTAATTATGTTTTGTTATCTTAGGAGGTGGAAAGAGAAAAAGTTTTTTTTTAAAGGCTTGTTAGTTAAATATAGTCTATAGTCACTAGTGGAACATGCCCAAATGGGTGTTTCACTAACAACCACCATGACTCATGGTTAGAAAGCTACATGCAGAGAACAATGGAAATGTTTTTAGTATTGCTTTCCTTGGGGGTTCATGACTAAGTTAGAAATGAATGGAGTTATAATGTTATATATCTATAAATGGTCCTTAGGCTTGCAGGAGGAGTCACTCAATGTGTGGTAAATGAACACTCATTAGTTCACATGGGATTGTGTGTTTACAAGAAACATTTTTTCATTTGAATTCTATCCTTTAGCTAACCATGAGAATTAGTTACCAACTTACCATCTACATACATCTACTTACTAAATAGTCGCCAAATGCCTTGTGCACATAATTCCAAGTGATATTGATTTACTTTCGTTATAAGTTTGACACCATGCCTGTAAAAAAGAA
>Ga0209208_10007452_pt1 | contig 14806 bp, 10 predicted proteins | sample S1TSphfallax_3_FD_187694 | JGI IMG/M metagenome (GOLD analysis project Ga0209208, IMG submission 187694) | Host-associated microbial communities from peat moss isolated from Minnesota, USA - S1T2_Fd - Sphagnum fallax MG (SPAdes) (version 2) | ecosystem: Host-associated > Plants > Peat moss >...
ATAATGGGAAGACTGTGTTAGTAATCTTGGTTCAAACCTGGAAGGGGTAGATCATAGAGGGGCTACAATGTGCAAGGTTGTAAAACCAAAAAAAGGTAGCCCCTAGGTTTTAACACCTCTAGAAATATGTCACACACAAAAACCTAAAATAATAAAAGATATGGTTGTAATAAGTGGGTAGCCATTGAATTTTGCTCCAAAATTTTGACCAAAGGTTACCTTTGAAGGACATGCAAAATACTATTGAAGCAACAAGATTTGGGGGGAACAAAGAGGGTGTGAGAGGCTTTCATTACTTTTCATATATTCAAGATGAGTTTATGGGGCCACAAAGAATGGTGTAAGATTAAAATGTTTATTCCACATGGGCAAGTTAATGGCTTGGAAACCAATGTAAGAAGATGATTTTTTTTTAAAGGTGTGACTTGCTTCCTACCAAGTGGGGATGAGGCAAGGTTAGGAGGAATAAGGATGGACCCTTTTCGTTCTTGAAACAACAAATAATTATCCTTATAACTTGTTCATTGATTATTTGTTTACAAAATCATTTCACACAATGTCAAAATGTTGAATGACCTTAGCTAGCCAAAAGCTACAATTGTATTACAAGGATCATTTTCCTAGTTTCGATATTTTCTTTTTTCAAAAACTTATAAAATTTGAGCCAAGTCCTTTTACTCTTTTTGAAATTCGTACCTTGATCATGTGCCCTCAATAACTTTAGAATCATTCAAGTATTTCAAGTTCACCTTGGCCAAGGACTACACATATAAAAATGACGTAAAGTTGTGAGTAAAGTTGGCCCAAGAACACTTATAATAAGACCCATATAATGAGAAGTTGAAAACCTACTAAAGGTGCCCATAGAAGAAACAATAATGTTTCAAGAAAAAAGGTTCTAATGAGATGAAATCACATAAAGCCAAAGAGAAATGACTTCAAAAAGGCCATACTACCATATGAAAATTTGTTGCAACTATTAATGAACATGTTCCCAAGGAGCCCATCATGGAGGTGGAATTAGAAAATGGAGAGTTAATTTTAATGCAAAAAATATGAAGAAAATATTGTAAGAGATTTTATTTGAAACCATTATTAAAATAGAATTGTAGTTACTAAAGTAGTTAGATAAATAAAAGTTTATTATGGTAAGGTAAAATGGACTTTGCTTATCTATCTTTTAATAATTGTTAAAAGGACTACTACATTAATTTAGGAGGATAAACTTTAAGGGAGGAGGAAAAGAAATAAGATCTAGTTAAGGGTAATCATCATTTACTATTGTAAGGTGGAGTTATCTACTTAAGGTAAGGAAAATATTGAAGGAAGTGGGTTTGTGTATGTGGGTGTGAAAGGTGTGAAGTAAAGTTGTTAGATTATAATAAAGTAGTTCAAAATAATAGAGTACTTCAATAGCCTAAGACACACAAGTTTGTATCTAGTTTCTAATTTAAGTTATGTTATTTTCTTGTTGGGTGTTGAACTTGGCATGAAAGTTATCATTAACTTCCCTTAATATACCTTGTTACTTGTATTTTTTACATTTTGCCACTATTTCCAACTATTTGTTAATACTAATGCAATAATCAAATTTCATGTATTTCTTGTTTGTTTTTTCAAGTTTTGTGATTAACTTGTTTCATGCATTATTGTAGCAATGGAATTGTGTTCTATGGTGTTCATATGAACATTTGTATAGTTGTCTTAACCCTTTGAGGTAGTTTTTTTTCATGTTGGTCATTCCTAGTAGAACTGTAATAATTTTAAAGCTCTACTGGCTCCTAAGAAAGGCAACTTTTCCAAGTTTACAAACAAATGGCAATGTCCAATAGTAGAGGCCAAGGAACTATTTTTAAGAAACCTAAAAAATAAAGTTTTAAAGTTGAAGAAGAGGATGTTAACTTTACCCATGTCCAAGTAGGAACCTTATATATTTATTGAAACATTAGTGAAAGATTTAAAAACTCTTGACCCAAATGGGGTGGTAGCTGAGTTTTTTCTTTGGATATGAAGAACAATGGGAAATCAATACACAAGGATGATATAAGTATCAATCTTAGAAGGTTGTTTATTGTTTAGTGTAACAAAGGGGCAAGTAACATTACTTCATTAAAAGGGGGGGGGGATCAATTAATTTTTTCATCATTCCAATTCATCTTGAACATCTTGCTTGCATGCAAAACTATCCAATGGGCCAACAAGTTTAAACAAAAAATGATCTTATTCTTGAATTAGAATTTTCCAAAGCCTCTGATAATTAAAACTAGGAACTAGACGATTTGATTGAATGGGCAAACTGGGCTTAATTGAAGACATTATTAACATGACAAGAATTCTTGTTGACAACCAACTTATCATGCTATCAATGATTTCTATATAAAAAATGTTGGTCTTGGGCTAGTAAACCTAGTGGAAGTTATTAGTGTGTTATTAATTAAGAGGGTTTTGCATGCCTTTGAACTTAACAATTGTAATTTGTAATACCTTTTCAAATATTGCTTTGAGAAATATTGTAGTACCTTTACCATTTCAACATAAATTAAATTGTTTTTTGTTTTGTTGAAATTTTGAAAAAAATTAAATTGTTTTTTGTTTTGTTGAAATTTTGAAAAATTATTCATCATTTGTGTTGAAAATTTAATAAAATCAAAAAATTCCATTGTCTAGGTTTGAACCCCAAGCCTTCAAGGACATAGTCTTAACATTGTAATGGTCTAAACACATTGAACTGTTCCATAATGCTACATACAATGTGTTTATTATTATGTATAACCATCATTCGCCAAAATTTTAAGAATTAAAATACCAAGTGCCGAAGTTAAGATTTAAGATTTAATTAATTATTTGGTAGTTTGTTGCCAAAATGGTAAAGGTACTATAGTACGAATTTTGTAAGGAAGGAATGTGGCTTAAACTAGTTTGGAATAGAGTATGAAACATGATAGTAAAATAACTCTTGGCTCTTGAATTTGCAATAAGTTGGTAGAGTGTATCCAAAATGGCGAAGAAGGTGATGATGAGAAACCCTAGGAATCTCATAGAAGTCCTAACATCTAGTTTTTGGTAGAGCCTAGCATGGTAGCCATGCAATCATGGATTCTCAAAGAAAAAAAATGGAAAATTATATTCATTGGAGTGGCATACAATGATAGATGTTTGGTCAAAAGTTGAATGCAAGGTCAAATGACAAGCAAAGATGAATCGGAGATATGATTTGTCCATAGTTGAAAGGTGGGCATACATTATAACTATTGCCAAGATTGAAACAAATTGGGGAGATATGTTACATTTTTTGGTGAATACATACTTAATCAAGGAGTGGGTTAAGGTATTCCATACTAATATGTTACCATCCATATTGTTTTAGGTTCCCCATCTCTTAAGATGGTGTGTGGCATGAGAGTTCACCAAATATACATCTTGGGTGGACTCGTGAAAGTCTTCTTGGTAAGCTTGTAATTAAGAACATTATTCCACATCACTAATGTTGAATGCTCACAAGGACCCAACAATAGGTCCAAAGGGAGGGTGGCCCAAGTGAGAGTGGTGAAGGTTGTAAAAAGGCTTAAGAAACCCTATTCTAGATGTTTTGCAAAAAAATGTGAAAGATCGATTTTGATTTAAGTTAGTACATATGGAAAGGTGGAGAAAAACTTTAGCTTGTATTTTGTTGCCTTGGTGTGGAAGTTGTTGAAAGCTTCAAACTAAGATGGATAAACACTTGGCATAGGTAAAGGAGTAAGAAGGAACCACATGTCATTTGGGTTAATTGGATTAAATCAATTATGATAAACATATGGAAGGCTAAAATAGACATTTTGATGGATTGAGTTTGTCCATTATGTAAGGAGGTGGAGGAATCAAATTAGATAGGTTTTGGGATAATAGACATGCCCAAAGAGTGTGGAGTCTACTTTTAAGATCCTCAATTGCCTAGGTCTTGCACCGTTGTCAAGTAGTCGCATTATAGTGGAAACACAACATTTTTGTTGCCAAGGAACCAAGAAAATTTCACAAAATTGTGACATTTTGGTTTCTATTAAGAGGAATTATTTTGAGAATGATCTTGTTGGAAAGGAATGACATAGTCTTCAATAGAGAAAGGTGATCTACACAAAAAAATTCAAAACTACATCTTAGATGGGTTTATGGGATTACAATAAAGCTACGTGGGAAAGATATTTAGGTTTGATAAAGAAAAATCCTAATGCAAAGCATAAGGATCTTTGAATCATTTATAATAAATTGTCAAGAAGGCATAAAGTGATTTGTTCTAGAGTGGGAAGACACATTTAATGGGTCTATGATAATTTAAAAAATGCTTCATTGTTATGGGGTGGGGTCATGAACAATGTTGGCACTCCCTAATGTGGGTCACCTCGTATTGTTCCTCGTTGCAATGATTTTTCATTTGTGTCAAAAAATTAAATTAAAATCAAAATGCATCTTTTCTCACAAAACAAACTCAATTATCTTCCTTCCTTTCTCTTCTTGGAATGAACAAAATGAGAAAATTTTATTAAAAATCTTATTCCCTTCACTTTTATGTAAATGGTGTTTTATTAAACTTAAACAAAAAAACATATTGTGAATAAAAACCCATTCAATCATCAAACACTAATATAACCTATGCCATTGGCCAAAGTGTGAACTAGTTACTCAACTAATTTTCCCTTCCAAACCATTTTTTAATAATTTAATTGAATTTCCAATGAAAAAATATTTAAAATTCAATATCTCCTTACACTTTAGGTCAATTTTTTTGAAATCAGCTTCATTAAATCCTACTCATCAAAGGCTTTCCAACAATACCAAGAACAAGCCCCAAAGGTCGCCTATAAATTTTTTTTTATAAAAAAACTAAAATTGTTCAATATTCAATAACTTCTCCACGAAAAGTGGAAAAATTATGAACCAACTTGGTGCACCCCTATTTAGTGAAAGTTTTCCATTGTGAACAAGGCTGTGGCAAGAGGCACTATTATTTGGGATATTTCAATGTGAGAAACAAAACAAACAAACTATTTTTATTCATAGATAGATATATTATTGTAGTTTGTGATGTTGATCCAAATGTGAACTTGTGAAACTATTAATTTTTCCTTCCAAAATCATTTTTTGGAATTTAACAAGATTTATAATCACAAAAAATGGCTCAAAATTCAATATTTCTCACACCTTAAGTCTAAACATTTCCAAATCACCTTCATTAAATCCTACTCATTAATGTTATTGGCTTTCCAATAATATCAAGAATGGACCCAAATTCCCTTTAATTTTTTAGTTTTGATTTAAATGAATATTCAATGATAAAATTGTTCAATATTCAATGATTTCTCCACTGAAGGTCGAAACAATATGAAACCCAGTTAGAGCACCTGCACCTCTCCAGGGCTTTCCAATGGTATCAAGAGCATGGCAAGAGGTGTGTGGGGCTTTGGGAGTTCTCAATGTGACAAACAAAACAAACAAACAAATCTTCCTTGATAGATAGATGTACCTATCTCAAGATTTACTTCTGACAATTTAACATTTTAACATAAAATGGGGCACACCCAAACCCTTCAGGGTTTATATGTAGGGTTTAGGGTTTAAGGGGTACCCTAGAGAAGGGGGATCGAACCTTATAAATGCGGCCGTGTTCGGTGAGAAGGTTTTAGAGCTGCCTACGCGTACGAAGGCTTACGCGTATAGGGAGGGAAGGAAGGGCGGGAAGAGGACGCAAACACTCCTCAGGTACGCGGGCTTGACGGGAGACGAAAAAAAACGAATGCGCCTAGGTGAACGACGCACGCAGGCGATGGCGAAGGAGGAAGAGGAATTGAGAGACGAGATGGAGGAGCGGCTGGTGAACGAGGAGTACAAGATTTGGAAGAAGAATACGCCTTTCCTTTACGATCTGGTCATCACGCATGCGCTGGAGTGGCCCAGTCTCACCGTGCAATGGTTGCCTTTCCGAGAAGAGCCTGCCGGGAAAGACTACTCGCTGCAGCGTCTCATCGTGGGAACTCATACCAGCGAGAACGAACCCAACTATCTCATGCTGGCGCAGGTGCAGCTGCCTTTGGAAGACTCGGAGAACGATGCTCGGCAGTATGACGATGAGCGTGGGGAGATGGGTGGATTTGGCTGCTCTAGTGGGAAGGTATGGGATGGTTGAACCCGCAGATGAATATGTCCTTGGGGTGCGAGTTCTTGGATTTAGCTCCTCGTAATACATGTGCAGTCCACATTGCATGTCCATCATATGAATTTCAAGCGGTAACTGTAGCATCATCTGATTTATGAATTAATGTAGCAAATTTATGGATTAAGGGTTGGAAGAAACTGTAGTAACTGATGGTTCATATGATGACAGGTTCAAGTGGTACAGCAAATCAATCATGAGGGAGAAGTGAACCGGGCTCGATATATGCCACAAAATCCTTTCTTCATAGCCACCAAGACAGTGAGTGCTGAGGTTTATGTGTTTGACTACAGTAAGCATCCATCAAAACCTCCTCAAGATGGACAATGTAATCCAGACTGCCGATTACGAGGACACAAGACAGAAGGATATGGGCTTTCATGGAACCCTACTAAAGAAGGACATTTGCTCTCTGGTTCTGATGATGCTCAAATCTGTCTCTGGGATATACGGGGTACATACAAGCAAGGCCGTGTTATTGAAGCCTTGCAAATCTATCAGGTCTGTCCTGTGAACTTGTTGTTTTTTGTGTATTGTTTCTTCGAGGTTGAGGATTGGATTTTTTCCAATATCTGGTTCAGGGTTTACTTGCGAATGCCTACCTTTTGCCAGAGTTACCAGTGTGTGGCAGACAGCTGTCTCTGCAGTCTTGGTGTCAGCTTCGCCATTTGCAAATTGATTAGTTACCCTTTGCACCTAAATATTTCAGTTATGTCAATCATGTTCAGAAGGGAATCAATAAGCATGTTTTCACTTGGTGGGTTTCCAGTGTAGTTATATCTTGTCAATCATGCCTTGTAAATCCCGTAGTGTCAACTAGTCTTAAGTCTTTGTCAGGAGACATTGCATGGGTCCCTGTGGAGGTTAAGGATTGGATTTTAAGGAAGCCTCCCAACTTTCATGGACATCTATTCCATTTCTATGAATTGTGTATGTCTTGTACAGGGTCATGTTGGTGTGGTAGAGGATGTTGCATGGCATGTGCTACATGAGTATCTCTTTGGTTCTGTGGGTGATGACCGCCAACTCCTTATTTGGGATACTAGAACATCTACTAATGAGAAGCCACTATATGCTATCGATGCTCACCAGGCAGAGGTAAACAGTTCCTAGTTCCGATATACCTTGGTATGTTTTCATGCAATCCCAGAAAGTAACATTGCTTTTGATTCTAAAAGAGGTCTCCCAGTCAGGATTGACAAGTGTCTCTTAGGAAATCATGTTGCTATTAGTTAGCGAAGCTCTCTTGTATGTTCCACATCATGTCAAATATCCTGAAAACTTCTTGTTGGCTCATCTTCTTCCTTGTCATATGCTGGATGCATCTCCTTTTCTGGTTCTGTTGTTCTGTGTTTGCCAGAACCTGATTCTCCTTGATAACAAGGTCAACTGGAACTCCCATTTAGCAATGATGTGTGAAACTACAGGTGAACTGCTTGGCTTTCAATCCAAAGAACGAGTGGGTGCTTGCAACTGGGTCTGCTGACCGGACTGTGGCTTTATACGACTTGAGAAAACTTTCAAAGTGTCTTCATTCTTTTGTCAATCACACGTACTGCCTCTATATCCCCTTCCCCTCTTCCTTTCTGTGTATATGTGGCTCACCTGGTTAATCCTTTGACCAGTACTGACTTACAGGATGGAGGTGTCTTCCTACTCACTAGGATGAACTGGAACCAGCGCTTATCATAGCTGCTCTGTTCACTACTGATTGTGTAGGTTAATATCTGATCTCAAAAGGTACTGAAATCTTTGGTTTATTACTATAAGATGGGACAAAAGTCCCAAGGTTTATGTGTTCTGCTTGCTCAGGTCCTTGAAATTCCAAGCATAAGTGCTTGCAAAATGGTTTTGGAAGTTTCTCCTGCAAGTCTGACAATTCCTCTATCAGTTCTGAAGTCCTTGAAAGGGTTTGAAGGCATATGCTGAACAAAAAGATTAGCTGACCTGGTCACATAAGGCTTCTACATTCTTGTGGTTTTAACTCAGGTTTTCTGACAGATGCCTTGGCAGGTAGTGTTTAGTGTCTGTTAGGGATGAATGTGAGCAAATCAGAAAATTTGCTTTCAGTGCTCACATGAGCCATGCATTTTTGTTTTCATAACATCAAAATAACCTGAATTGTTTTCAAAGTATGCCAGTTTTCAGGAACACCAATGGTGTCTACATTACAAGATCACTATGCTCAAAATCAGAGAGCTTTCTGTTAACATTGGCAGTGAGGATTTGATGCAGGGAGGAGGTGTTTCAAGTAGGATGGAGTCCCACAAATGAGACAATATTGGCATCTTGTGGTGCTGATCGCAGGCTGATGGTTTGGGATCTCAGTAGGTATGCTCTCATGTACCCTACTAACACAGAATATGTACCCTGTGATCACTTATGAGCCTGAAGGTATGTTCCTAACACCATCTATTACATGGTTGGGAATGTAAAGTGGTACATCAACCTAATTATTGCAATCACCAGTGTGAGAAATTTGAGCCATGACCTACTTGTGTGCTATAACTAGCACTGGCTGGTTGTTTAATATTTGCTTGGTTGTGAAATGGAAATATGCCATGTGTTGCTGCTGAAGTGATCTTGGGGTTGTAGCTGGTGGTAGCTCACTATGACTCATGAATTCTGTGACATATTGTAGTTGATGTCAATGAGGTGGTTGTGTTGTTCACAGAATTGGGGAGGAGCAAACACCAGAGGATGCTGAGGATGGGCCTCCAGAGTTGCTCTTCATACACGGGGGGCACACCAGCAAGATTTCTGACTTCTCTTGGAATAAACAAGAAGACTTTTTGATTGCCAGTGTTGCAGAGGACAACATTTTGCAGGTTTGGCAAATGGCAGAGAATATCTATCATGATGATGATGAGGTGCCAGTTGATGAACCCCTTTAGCTCCCCTCTCCACTGCAAGGTTGCCCCCCTCACTTAATACAAACTAAACTGCAGGAAAGCAAAAGTTGTTCAATCAGTATTAGAAAGTTGATACTTTCGGGTCATGGTTGTTCCCAAAAGTTGGGTTTTCAAAGCGGAACACATTGTGGGTTCATGTTGGCCCCCAGCTGAGATCTTGAAGATGTTCCATGCCTTCCTATCTACTCTCCCAGTTTTGCTGGCCATCAGAACCACCAGCCAGAGGTATATGACCCAAATTTCCTTCTGTAACTGGCTACCTTCTTTGGTCAAAGGGGTGTGTGTCAAAGCCTTGCACACATTCTGAACAAACTTTTCTGTATGAAAAACAATTTAATTTTTAGAGAGCAATTAGTTTCAGCAGCTATTGGTGTGAAGCTTACATTTTTTAAAAAGGCGTTAATACCATGGAAGTTGGGATGCAATTTGTCAAAGCTTTTTCAGTCAAGTTACTTTCTACTGTTAAGAGTGGCTTTGGTTGGACTGGCAATAAGCTGTTAGCTATTTTGATTGCTAGTTCTCTGTCAAATTTTTGTCTGGTTGATGTAAATCCTCTCCAGGGGACACTTTGGTCAGTCACAGTTTAGCAGGCAATGGGAATCATTGGTTTGCGGCATTTCAGGAAGTTAATGGTATTTTGAGGTGATGTGTTCCTCTGGATAGCTGTGAATGTGAGCCAAATTCATATGGGAAATTTCTGAAGTATGGTCTTTGTGAGGGAGGGAATGACTGGTTAAATAGAGAAAAGATGGCTGATAAGCCTACATTTGAAAGCCATTGTTAAACCCCTCCTTTTTTGATGGGCAGTGGATAGTTTTGTACCACTTGAATTTTGGGTTGGCTCCGAAATGGGGATAATGGTTCATAGAATACTTGAAATAAGTTAGAATTAATGGTATAGAAACATGAAGATTAACATTTGTGACAACAGAAAATGAAACAAGAACAGAAAAAAGCTAGATGAAATGCTTAACTTTTTTTGAATATATGTTTTGGAATATAATCTTTGAATGAATTAAAAATTCCTTTTCTTTTCATACAAAGTTTTTGTAAGAGGTCATTAATTTATAACAATGCATAACGATTTATTTTAATATGTATTTTCGGTAGATTTAATATGGGATATGTGATATTAATCTTTTTTCTTGTGTATTTCATCCAGACAGACAAAGGTTATGAGTTTTCGTCTATTGAGATGAGGGTTGCATATTTTTTTGGTCCATCTACAAGCTGGTTATGAGACTTTTCATCCATGGACAAGATGGTTAGTGGGTCCCCCTCAAACCTCTGCACTGCTGGCTATGTCTGGTAACCAGCTTGAGTGTGCTGGTTAACGTGCATAGACTCAGCACTCATGCCTTTCTACTATTCATGGTAACCTGCATGCTCTTGTTCTTTGAGAAAATGGGTCGAAGCTAGTTGCTGCATTGCATCTAGTTCATTCTCCTTAGATGATTAATCATATAGATAGATATCATTGTAGTTGAGCCCATAGTGAGGCTTTAGTGCATGTACACACCATTTTTGTATCGATGCATTATAGCTTTGGGTGGCATGACATTTTTTAATCAATTCACTTGTTTTAATTTTGAAATTTATTTATGAAATTTGTAGATTTTGAGATCCCCTTATGCCATGTTGTACACAATACCCCCATCCACCACAAATGGATTACATTTACCACAAGCAAAATGAACAACACCTTCATTAAATAAGGTTAGCACATTTTGTGAACATGATAGAGCATTTAAGCAATACCTTCATGAATGTAGGTTGAAGCTCATCATTGAATGATTGACTATGCACTCTCATTATCCTTATCATGAAATAGTTGCACAATAACCTTAAAGAGATATTTTATTTGAATACTTATATATAATTAGATTGCCTACCTTTATGAAATGATCCCTTGGTGCATAAACTAGTTTACCTATGTAAGTATTGCAAACTTTTGATCTTTTATTGTTAATGGTTTTGGGTTCTTCATAAAACCCTTGAAATTGCAAACCCACAAAATTAACCAATTCATGTTTAGGGTGCAATCTAGCCACCTTTCTAGGAAGGACTTAGGTTATTTACGATTTATATTTCCAATAGGTACCCCATTTCAACATGAGCGTATTGTAGAAACTTAGTGCATTGTCATTCAAGTTTCATCACATCATGATTGATTCCAAGTATGCAATACCTTCATCCATCCTTTCACCATTGTGACGAAAAATATTAAAAAAAAACAAAAAGTAGAATAAAATTATGCAATACATACATTTAAAGCATAAAATGCTAGTTGGACCTTTTATGTTTTAGGTAATACCTAGCTCAACATGAGGGTATTGCAGAAACTTGGTCCATTGCCAATTAAGTGTGGTATTGCATTGTGTCCTAGGTATGCAATACCACATCATGATTGGTCCTAGGTATGCAATATTTTCATCTATCATTTTGCCATTGCAATGAGAAATACTTAAAAGAAGTAAAAGTAGAATAAAACTATGCAATACTTGCATTTAAAGCATAAAATGATAGTTGGATTTCTTATATTTCAAGTAGTACCCATCTCCACATGAAGGTATTGCAAAAACTTGTTACATTGCCATTCAAGTTGACCACATCATGATTGGCCCTGTTTATGCAATACTTTCATCCATAGTTTGGTGGAAATTTAGTCTTTTAGAAGTATGATTTAAAAGGGGGAGGGGTGCAAACACAATCTAATGAACTAAAAAAAATGTCAGATCGCAAAGAATGATGGTCAAAATTGGATAAATATTTATGTTTTTCCATTTAAAGCCATGGTAATCATGGTAAGTTATTGCTTTTTCATTCATATGAATGTCAAGGAATTCAAACCAAAAATCCATTTGATGAAATTTTAAGTTTAAGTTTTGATTTAGGACTTTTAAAAATGAATAACAACACATTGGACACGAGTCAATTTTGGAAAGGATTATCAAAAGGACTCATATAATAAAACATATTTGATGGGAAAAAAATTAAAAATATAAAGACCTAAGATATGTGGAATTATAAAACTTTAAAAATTCGAAGAACTTTCCAAAATTGATTTAGAATTTTAAAACTTCAAAAGTCCTTTGCCACAAATAAATGGGGTAAAATGTACATGATGTGTTAAAAAAAGAATAGTTTATTATACAAGAAAACATAAAAACATAAAAAAATAAAAATTGGTTATGATTTGAAATTATTATCATTTTAAAAGACAAACATTGAATTTACAAAGGATCAGGACACTTTGAAAAAGTCATATTTATTCAAAAATGATGAAGAAAAAAACATGTCATGTACTTGGACAACTATAAGAATTTATTATAACAAGTTGCAAATTTTTTTTTCCAAAATTCATTCATATGAACAAAAGTTTTTTGGGAAATGACATGCAATATTTTTTTATAGTAATCATATTGGTTCATTATATTTCGTTTACACCTAGAGGTAAAATATATGAATATTATAGAGAGTTTTGTCATACTTATGTATTGATTTTTTTTTCTACAAAATTTAATTGTTATCTATTCTTTTAGTTAATTTCTGGAATAGGAATTAAGTAAAGTTTAATTAGTTAGATATATAAAATTTTCCAAGAAATAAAATTTTAGCCAAGAGATATAAGTTTAACCCAAAAAAAAAAGGGTTTAGTAAAGAGATATAAGTTTAGCTAAAAAGAAATATAGGTTTAGCTGAGATATAAAAGTTTAACCAATAAGATATATTTAATTTGCTAAGAGATGGAAGTCTAGCCAAGAAGAAATATGAGCTTAGCCAAGATATATAAATTTAACTAAAAAGAAATACATGTTTAGCCAAGATATATAAATTTCACCAAGAGATAAAGGTTTAACCAAGAAATATAACTTTAACCAATAAGAAATATAGGTTTAGTTAAGAGATATAAATTTAGCCAAAAGATAGAAGTTTAAGCATTAAAATATATTTAGCCAAGAGATAAAAATTTAGCCAAGAAAAAATATAGATTTAGCCTAAAAAATAACTTTAACCAAAAAGAAATATAGGTTTAACCGACAAATATAAGTCTAGCCAAGAAAAAATATAAGTTTAGCTAAGAGATAAAAATTTAGCCAATAAGATATATAGGTTTTGTTAAAAATTAGAAGTTTAACTAAGAATAACTATAAGTTTAGCCAAGAAGCATTATAGGTTTAACCAAGAAGAGATATTTTTTTGCCAAAGTAAGTAAGGGATTAGTTGTTAGTTTGTAGGTAGAACTAAGATTTAGGTCATTAGGGGAGTAAGGTGGGTGGATAGTATGGAAGTTGAAGTTGGGAAAAAAATGGCAACAAAAAATATGGTCAAAGGCCAACAACCAAAAAAGATTGACTATGGTAGAATGTTGGTTAACGTAAGGTAAGGACGCAGATGAAAAAAAGGTGAATTGTCTAACACATCCTATGGACATAATGGCCAATTGGTGTAGTCATGGGGAATTGGTGTAGTCATGGGGGCTGGTTCACTTTGGCCCATTTAACCCCCACATCCCACCCCGTCCCCAAGTATAACATTGTTTAAATGTAAGTGTAAATCCAATAGACTCTTACATTGTGTAATGGTCATGTCAAATTGTGTAAAACTATGCAACCGTTAAAGACCACCCAAACGACAAACATGGTGATAAGGCCATAAGTGGTGTGTTACTCCAATGGTCAATTGGATGGATGCATGTCTTGAAAAAATGAGCAACAAATGGGAAATGGAGTGACAATTGTTTGGGGTACATTTAATAAGTTTTTAAATTTTTAGATAACCTACTAGGTCTATATGTAGGCAATGTATGTCATGCACATAATTATCAAAAGTGGCAAACATTGACTATTTTATTTTATTAGTGTTGCATCTCAAGCTTGCACTTTCTTGACCACACTACTATTTAACCTAATAAGTTGATACTTGAAGTTCTCAAATAACTTTGAATCATTCATTTAATATAAGGTTGTCATCATTACTAACTATGCAAGAATCAAATTCAAGAGCTTGTAGTGAATTTCCTCATGGGAGGTAAGGCTTAATATATCCCTTACTAGATCCAAACCTTTCAATCACACTACAAGGGGAATAGAGAAGATTAGGGATTAATGACACACAATCCCTTGTCATTTCCTTCATCTTTTCTTAGATTCAACTTGTCACTCATCTTTTTTTGTATCTTTTTGCTCAAGGATTTATATTTTCCCTTCATTGCATTAAATTTGACATGGTAAACCTTGCACCTTTCCACTTGAGGTCATGTAAGATATCCTTGTAGGCACTTCAATGTGTTAAATGTAGTTCACAAGTGATCAATTTCATTTTGCATTAGAATATCATTCACATAGCTAGTTAAGAAAAATTGCATATTCAAAATGATTACTAAAGTAATCTCTAATTTTTTGCCTTTGTACAAATTTAGTTCATAGTTATGTGTAAGGTAAAGCACAAGGTTGAAGGAGATGAAAACACACTAAAGGTGTAATAATCTTAGGTTATATGAAAATCCATAATTATTTAAATTAACACTATGAAGGTAGTGTGAAGGTAGGATACTTTGAATCACACAAGTCATTTTGTAAGTTTTCATTAGAAATTCATTATAAAAGAAAATTTCAACCCCAGTAACTTACCTTATAGAGAATTTAAATTTGAAACATGAGCTTTAAAATATTACTTTCATTAAAGAAACGACTTAATGGGAAAA
>Ga0209208_10007453_pt1 | contig 14805 bp, 5 predicted proteins | sample S1TSphfallax_3_FD_187694 | JGI IMG/M metagenome (GOLD analysis project Ga0209208, IMG submission 187694) | Host-associated microbial communities from peat moss isolated from Minnesota, USA - S1T2_Fd - Sphagnum fallax MG (SPAdes) (version 2) | ecosystem: Host-associated > Plants > Peat moss >...
TTTTTTTCCCCCCACATGGCATTCTACTTTCCTTTCTAAGATAGTTGTAAAGTGAGAAAATTTCCCTAAAATGGGTTTCAAATGTTAAATCTCAAATTCATTGCATACGATCTCAGAATATTTGCTAAATAACAACACTGACAACAATAATGAAGACAAATTTAAAACATAAGTTGAAACTCACTTAGCATCAACATTGGGGGAAAAAGGAATTTTAGACCCCATTATGCTAATGTATTTTTTAATATTAAAATTTGATTTCACCTTGAGCTCACCCGTCCTTATGAGAAAATTGTGACTCTTTGTGCTGGGTCTCCTTTCTTTTGCAAATAACATTATTGCATATCATACTTACAACCAATGTCTGTTTTTCAAATTTTATTGAAATGAACAGTTGTTGAAATCCAAAGGTATATTTAACATTTGTTGACAACAATTTTAAAAGAACAAATTTTCTCCACACAGCAACAAAGTGAAAAAATGTTTTTGGCAATAGTTGAAAACTGGTGACATTTCTTCAAAAGCGAAAATTTCTCTAAATTATTAATGAAATTTTGATTTTAAAACTAAGAATTTGCAGCAATATCCCTCAGCAAAAAGACACTAGGCTACTTACAACATGATTTTTTTCGTTTGTGAGGCATAACATACTTATGGCATAAATGCCACAATACCTGGTGGGTTTCAGAGTTGAAACATTAATAGAAGAAAGCCAGTTATTACAATGGAGCTGGTGTGAGAATAAGAGAAACTTCACATTGATCATTGGTAATGTAAAAACTCTGGTCAAGGAGGAAAATCTTCTGATTACTGATTATCTCTGCAACTCAATTTCAATTTTGTTAAGGCATCTCCACCGGTGCTCAGTATGAAACCCGGCACGGTAAAATTCGACGAAAAATTGCCAAGATATGCTGGTTTGGCTTAGGAAATTGGTTTTGGTTCAGCACAACTTTACAGTTTGTGGAGGCTTATAAAAGGCACAGCAACTGTATGCACCTGCAGAAAAGATTGTAATAAATATGATTGGATTGCTGCTGTTTGTTTCTGATTGGCACATGGTAATAATTGGTTGCGTTGAGGTGGCGAGGTGGTTCGCTATTGGAGAACCAAACACTCCACTAGTTGCATGAAACATGTCAACTAGAGAGAGGGGGAGATAAACCCGATTGAACTCCAGGCCTAGAAGAATCCTCCTTTGCAGTAACAGCCCATCCTGAGATGGAGGCCGCCTGCAGTGGATTCATTGGATTTGAGTGAGGAACCTCAGCCAATATTTCCTATGCAGGGTCACAGAAGATTCAATTTACGCAGGATGATTTGAGCATTGGAGCACACACATTTGACTCGAGGTATTTCTTTTGGTTTTGAGGGTGTCACAGCGTGGTGACAAGTGTTAATTCACTTATTTGCGTTGCAAATATCACACCACATATGTCATCACTTCGTCAACAAAACTCTGAAGACCACTAAGTTATTGGTTGGTCAAGTTAAGAGCCAAATTTGTACCAAACAGTCCAAAATTTGTTAAAGAGTCAAATTTTGTGGGCCACAGTGATCCAACACCCACCAGTGCACCATCCACAGGGTGGCAGTTATTACTCAATTGTGGATGAACCTCAATGGATTTCATATTTGGTTTCACCTTGGTAACCAATTCTGGGGGAAATAGGTCTCATATATATAGATAGATAGGTAGGGAAATAGGTAACTTCTAGGTAAGTGGATGGTTTGTAGTTTATACATGGTTAACTGATATTTTTTACTACTTACTAACAATAAAGCAAGTTGTTAGCAGTGTTTTTATTTGTTGGCCGAAATTTTGTCAAATTTTGACCTGAAAAATATGATTTTGACCTATACAAGGGGTTTTTCATAGAGAAAAAAAGGCCTAAATTCGCCATATTAAAAAAATTAAAAAATCAAAATTGCTAGATTTTTATGATGAGATCAAGCAGGTGGCCAAGAATATGGAAGGATTCTGTTTTTTTCTACCATAAAATGGTAGCCAAATCTATCTTATGGATGATTGCCATCACAAAATTGAAAAAAAGAACCCTGTTAGTCTATATATATAATATTTTAGGTGTCTATCTGTCTAGTTGTCCTCCTTGGGGTAAGGGGGTTAGGTTAGAATGCCCTTCATAAATGTGTTCCCTTGGTTACCTTTCCCATGGAACGGACCTCTTCACCTATCTCACCCCTTCAACACAACAACCCTCATTAAACCAATGAACGAAGAGAAAGAGGAGGCCCCTTTGGAAGACTCATGTGTCCACCAAAATCGTCTTGCCCAGGAGAGGCACACTGCTAGATCTGAGGAACAACGTGCAATAGATGTCAGTCAACAGGCAGCTCAGAGAGGTGCGCACAGCAATGCGCAGATTGCAACGAAGAAGCCCTCCTTAGAGGCTGCATGCATCTCCTAATGCATCTCCTAAATGGCTCCGCGAGAAGCTACATTCATGACGTGCAGCTGTTGAAAACAGAATCTTGGTTGAAATAAATACAATTTAAAGAAACCAGGGGACTTCACAGTGTCCGAGACCCTCGAAGGTCACGGGTACCCACTAATAATGTATAAAAAGCAACTGAGCTTACCACTGTGCTTAGCCAGGGTAATGAATCTCAACAGAAAACTGTTTCCTAATCACTTACCATCCATCCTTCATGGTGAACTGGTGGGTGCTGATTCACTTTGTCCTTGTATAGTGGACAACCAGCAGCTGTTGGTCCCCCTGTTGTTTCTGTTCTCTTTGCTGATGTAAGTTAGCATCATGAGGGCATCATCTCAAAAGATAAATTAGCTGAGTTGACCACATGTTTGTGAAAAAATTGTCCAACCCATAGAAGGCTGATGAAAAGCTGCTCCAAACCAAAAAAGTAACATAAAATAAAAATTGTGTGGAAATGTGGCAAAATTTCTCCTACAAAAATGATTTTCTGAAAAATTTGGCGAGTTTTAAATGGATGGAATTTATGACAGAATATTCAATTTTGATTTCTTAGGTCAAAAAAGTGTCTGAAAAAATTGCTGGTTTCATATCTAAACTTTTGTTCTGGGGGGATTGTTCTGGGATCAATAAATAGGTTTATTAATTCGCACCTGCACTTACACTCAAGAAATTCTTAATGTTTATTCAAAATATAGTGGAATTCAAGACTGATTAATACAGGCGGCATATGTGGTGCAAGTGGTACAGAAGATCATTGATGATGATTACTGCTGGTTGGATGGGATGAAACCTTACCCCCAAAGTGATTGGAGACTCCAGGTCCTCCCCTCACATATGATTACAAAAATAGTAGAAAATATGGATTCCTATTGATTCGAGCCACTACTTTTTCTGACATTTAGATAATCCTATTGAAAATATGGATTCCTAGCCACTAATTTTTCTGAAAATTTCCTATTTAACAAAAATAATTATTTATTTTCAATCAAATATCTTTTTAATCTAAATTTAACAAATTATATCTAGAAATTATATGTATTTCAATAGCTTAGGTCTAGCACTGATCAATCTAACTCGAATATAGAAATTGGTAAAAAAGAAGGGGGAAAAAAAAATCAAGTAAAGAAAATATAGACAGCAGATTTTTTTTCTTATGTGGACCAAAAATCATGTGCTCACGACGAAAACGCCCCACTTCTATTTTTCCTGCGGCAAAGTCGGTTCGTTTTCAATTTTAGGCGAACGGCTGCAGCAGCGCCATCTTGACTTGTCCGGAAATTAAAAGCTCGGTGCGTGCCGTTGGGAACAGCAGCATGTACAAGTCTTCTATGAGCCTCTAGATGGTATACACGCACCTGATTGAGGAACGCTTGGCGGCTGCCAACTTCTTCCGTTGAATTCGGTGGCAGAAAGAGAGGAAGGCAGACCAAAACTCATACATCAGCATCGGAACCGTCTGACACTCCCGCCCGCCCCTTTTTTTCTTTTTTACCCAGCCCGACGCACTGAAAAAAATATCCAGACATAGGACCTGATCCAAATAAACGCTGCCCTGGACATAGGCCAAAAGACGATACAATATTTTTGGATAGCCTGAGAGATAGGTCTAGAATTTCTTGGCAGCCCATGAGATCAGCCAGCACACAGCCAATCAAGGGCTCTAGTTTCTTATCTTTTGAAAAGAGGGGTGGGATTTTTGTTGTTCCCATCAAATTCTCTCAAGTTACATCAGTTCCCACCAAGTTCCCCTCAAAACCCCTCCAGTTCCCATGAGTTACGTAAAGTTCCCATCAACTTACATCAAGACCTCTCAAGTTCCCAACAAGTTCCCACTGTGTAATGCTATGTTGCAGTGAAAAACTAGCTAATGGAGGATGGGCACCTCAGGTTTTGGGAGGTGAGCGATGATGAACGCTGGGGGTTTACGGGCAGATCTGAATACAGTTGAGTGCTGAGAGTCGTAGGCAGGGCGGAGGTGGGAGCGCAAGAGGCAGGCCGAATAGAATATTTCGTTTTTCTTCTTTTCGGGCCTTTTTTTTTTAAAGATCGCGGGCAGATCTGCCTCATGCGGGGCAGTCCGCCGCGTCTCTTCCTTCCTTTATGTGCGTGCCAGTCTTGCTCCCGCTTCTTCCTTGATGTGCGTGCCATTGTTGCCGCGCTTCTTCCTTGACGTGCGTGGCAGTTTGCGGCGCTTCTTCCTTTCGTTATCGACAAGACCCCACTTTGCAACCTCGGATACGGTTACCAAAAAATATGAAATAGAAAACACGACGGGATAATGTCTCATAACAACGAACGAATGTGTGGAGAAAAGTATTGCGTAAGGAAAACAATGTTGCTTTCGAGCTCATAGAAGTTCGTCTTGCTACAAGCTACACTGGTGCTTCGTTGCTCATGAGTGGCAGAAAGTCGTCTAGAGATGTTTTGTGCCTCATAAGCCGCTGATCAACATGTCGCGAGCACCGTGAATGAAAGCTTGCTCGTCGTGCATATGCTGTGTAGTAATATTCTCTCGTGAACATCTGAATCTAACATCACCTACCTTTTGTGTTTGGGTGAACAAACTGTGTGAAGTTTAGATACTCATGTGTGGCCTGGATTTCCCCTATTTCCCCTATTAGGGATTCACTTTCACCTTGCTTAGATAGACTGCAAGACGAGCCACACAGTTAGAGATCTGCTGCGGCGGCTTCTGAAGTTCCCGGCACGACTTCCAACAGCCTCGCACAGTTTCCGGAGGTTCGTTACTTCTTACAAATATTGGTTGTCAAGAATTTGTGCGTGAACTTGTGTGCTCGATTTATCGCAAGAGCAAGGAGAAACTTGGAGATCATGTGATCTCCAGGAAGAAAAACCTTGGGGTTTAGGGTGATGACCCAAATTCAGTGGTGGCTTTTTTGTTGCAGGGTCCTCGACGACGTGAGAGGTTAGTAGCCGAAGAAGATCATGGCGTCGTATCTTCTCCATGGCGTACTGGATGTTACCATCTACGAAGCAGAAAATCTCGTCAATGAGAAGAGGAGTACAGGCAGTGCGCCCGTCTTCTTGAGAAAGGTACAAAACCTTCGTGTATCAAGACCCTCTCTCTGCTCTCGACTCAGGTACCCTGTTTTTTGGTCTTCCAGACTCATGTGTCCAAGAGACTTGTAGGATCTCACGGAGCTCTGCCGAACTTCATTGCAGCAATGCACCAGTTCTAGCTAGGAAACACATTAAATGGGGTTCGAACTTCGATGTTCGTGCACTACTGTATTGACTTCAGAGCTTCTTCTGTGAAGATCTACGTGACCTAGTTGCAGCAGCAGGCAGAAGATGATCACTACTGACTTGAGGGATCTCACTGGGGGAATCTTGGGGTGTGTGAGCTGCAATGTCAACTGTAGCTTTTGGAGGGAGGCGAGGAGATCGTTGGGATTGGCAAGGGATACAGCCAGTACTACGCGACAGTGGATCTAGTCCCTGCTCGAGTGGGGCGCACGCGAGTTCTTAAGGGAGAACCATCGGATCCCGTCTGGAATGAGTCCTTCAGGATCTATTGTGCACACACAGTGCCGGACGTGCAGATCTCCATCAAGGATGATGCGATAGTAGGCACAGCAGTCGTGGGCAGAGCCAAAGTTCCAGCTGCAGATCTTCTCTCAGGAGCTCTAGTCGATGGTTGGTATCCTCTCTTCAGAGAGAAACATGGGGATGAAGATTCTTCAGAAGAACAACTGCTTGGTGACAGTCGAATTCGCTTCAGTCTGCGGTTTTCCGAAGCTTCTCGAGATCCGAATTGGAGTTCCGGGATCAAAAGCTCGCGCTACTTGGGTGTGCCTTATTGCTACTTCCCGCAGCGGACGGGATGCAAAGTGACTTTGTACCAAGACTCGCACATGCCGGACGGCTTCTTGCCGCGGATCTATCAAACAAGCAACACAGTGCGTCAGCCCACACGCTGTTGGGAAGACGTGTTCGAGGCCATCAGCAATGCGCGCTTCCTGATCTACATCACTGGCTGGTCTGTGTACACGGAGATCACTCTCGTCCGGGATCCACGACGACCCATTCCAGGTTCTGAAGGTGTGACGCTCGGCGAGCTCTTGAAGAAGAAGGCAAACGAAGGAGTCACAGTCAATCTCCTCGTCTGGGATGACAGGACTTCCATAGAGTATGTACACCCAGCAGGGATCATGGGTACACACGACGAAGACACGGAAGAATACTTCAAGGATTCCAAGGTGAACTGTTTCCTTTGTCCTCGCAATCCAGACGATGCTCTGAGCGTGGTTCAAGGCTTCACGATCGGTACTATGTTTACCCATCACCAGAAAACAATCATCGTGGATGCTCCAGCTGTACCCGGGCGTTATCAAGGATCCGCCACCGAGCAGCAGCAGCGAAGAATCGTGAGCTTTGTGGGAGGTATAGATCTTTGCGATGGTCGCTATGATACCCAGTATCACTCGCTCTTCAGAACGCTCAACGGTGTTCACAGCAATGATTTCCATCAGCCCAATTTCAGCCCAGCTGCCGATCTCAAGCATGGTGGACCTCGAGAGCCGTGGCATGATCTCCATTCTCGTGTTGAAGGTCCCATTGCATGGGATGTGTTGTTCAATTTCGAGCAGCGATGGCGGAAACAAGCTGGTCCTACCCGAGAATCCTTGCTTCGTCCCCTTCATGACATCCCCAGTATCGATCCCCCTTCTGCCATCACTGCTGAAGATGATCCTGATACTTGGCATGTGCAGTTTTTCCGATCAATAGATGCTGGTATCTGCTGCTGCTTGCCTGAGTCTCTTGACATCCCCATTCATTTCCGAGATTTCAGAGTTCAATCTCTTGCAATCACTGCCTGTCTTGCATTGTGATTCTGGCTTGCACTCTGTAACTCCAGCTGCTGCTGCTCTCTCCAGCACATCTGCTCAGCACCTTCTTGCAGAATTGTAGCTTATCAGATCTGCAATGCACAGTGTGAGCTGCATAAGAACCTTGTTGCTGGAATTGCAAATTGACGATGCTCTGTTTGTTGGATGTGGATCTATGCAGGCGCAGCTTTTGGATTTCCCGAGGATCCAAAGGCAGCAGCGAAGGCAGGGCTTACAAGCGGGAAGGACAACACAATAGACCACAGCATCCACGATGCGTACATCAATGCCATCCGAAGAGCAAGAGACTTCATCTACATCGAGAATCAGTACTTTCTGGGAAGCTGCTTTGCATGGGAAGGAGAACAAGATGCAGGAGCTTTGCATCTCATACCCATGGAGCTCACACTCAAGATTGTCAGTAAGATTGAAGCAGGCGAAAGATTTACCGTCTATGTTGTGCTACCCATGTGGCCAGAAGGTGTACCTCACAGTGGGTCAGTGCAGGCAATTCTCCATTGGCAAAGAAGGACAATGGAGATGATGTACAAACAGATTGCTGAAGCCCTGCGCATCCATGGAGTTGAGAATCAAACCCCCAAAGACTACCTCACCTTCTTCTGCTTGGGAAATCGTGAGACGCAGACACAGGGAGAGTATGAGCCCAGTGAAAGCCCTGCAGATGGCAGCAATTACAAAGCATCACAAGATAATCGTCGCTTCATGATCTACGTGCACGCCAAGATGATGATTGGTAAGAACCCTGAGTCTCCTGCAAACAAACCCTAATAAGATTTTGGAATTTCTGTACTCTGGGAAGCATTCAGAAACTTCATTAACCCTAATATGATGTATTTCCATACCCTGGGAAGCATTCAGAAACTTCATAAATCAGATCATACAAGAGCACAAAGATGGTTGAAGATGTTCAAAGATGGTGGAGGATGCTTGGCTTGCAGTTTGCTAAGACAGAGAGGCTGTCTCTGTGTCTGTGTCTGTCTGTTTTCTTCTTTCCTTTGCAGTGGATGATGAGTACATCATGATTGGCTCCGCCAACATCAACCAGCGATCAATGGATGGAGGTCGTGACACAGAGACGGCGATTGGTGCATACCAACCCCACCATCTGGGACGAGCACATCAACCTCCTCGATCAGACATTCATGGATTCCGAATGGGTTTGTGGTTTGAGCACATGGGAAAACTTGACAATGTCTTCTTGCAACCCTGGAGCTTAGAATGCATCCGCAAGGTCAACAGTATTGCAGAGAGGCATTGGGATCTGTTTGCAAGGGAAGAGATTGTGGATTTACCTGGCCATTTGCTGACCTATCCTGTTGCAATTGCTGCTGATGGATCTGTGTCTGAGTTTCCAGGACTCTCGCATTTCCCCGACACCAATGCCAACATACTTGGGACCTTGTCTGATATCTTGCCTGCCATCCTCACCACCTAACTAAATTTTTTTGCTTACAACCAATGAACGTAAGCAGCTTGTTGAAAACTCACTGCAACAAGATTCAAGGAGAAATTCTTTGCCACAATTTTCAACTCTGGTGCAAAATGAGAGCTGTTCCATTGTCAAAACTCCGTGCAAGCTCTCCTACCAGCTCTAAACCCTAAACCCTAAACCAAAACTGACTAAATGCTTGTGAGCTCACAAATGCTTTTGGCAGTTTTTTATATCTCTGACAATTCCATTCAATCAACATGTATGGTTGAATTGTGCAAGTTCTGAAGAATGCAATTCCCATTCAATCAGCAGGTAATGCATCTGTGCAATTTCTGAAGCATAATAAATATACTTTCCATTCAATCAATATGCATGCAAATGTGCAATTTCAGAAGAACATAGTCCCATTCAGTCAACATGTATGCAAATATGTGCAATTTCCGAAGATGCTTTTTAAGGTACCTTTAAAAACTTTTCAGTGCATTTTTGAAAACATCTTCCTCATGGAGCTACCTTTGGACAAACTGGCCAATTTGTCTGACCTTCTCTTGAGGCTAATAACAAAAGGATGTAATTTCAAGAAGTGGGAAAATCATTTGTTTTCCTATGAACAAACAATGCTGTAACTTCTTGAAAACCCAAAATCAAAATCTTGATAGCTTTTTCATTCCAGCACAATGTTCCTACTAAGACAAGCTGTGAAAATTGCATTGCCGATGGTGCAACTCTTCAAGGCCATCTTCATCAGTACTAAGAGAACTTCTCCATCCTTGATTTCAAATTGACCTGATTTGAGAGAGAACATAGTACTATGGTTAAAACAATTTCAGGTGTGACAAGAGTAAAATGGCTAACAAATTTGCTTCAAGCAAAATCACATGAAAGAATAGCTACTCAGAATTTCTGCATTGCCATGGTAAAAATCACAAATTAAAAAAAACAATTTCTAAAATGCTATAAATTTACCCATACATCTAGAGGCATAAAAGTTCACAAATTGAAGCAACTCTCATAGAGAGAGGAAAAAAACAACAATTCTACACCAAACCTAAAAAAAATAAACAATAAATTAATGTGATTTTTTCCTTCAAATTTTTTTTGTAGGCTTCTTTTTAAAGGAAGCCCATTTTTTACATCAACATGGTTTGTTGTGCAATACAAACCCATTAAGAGTAGTGCCATGTTTTTTGTTCTCTAGTGTGAATTGAGAATAAAAATTCACAATTTACACACATTCATTGAGATTAATTACGACCATTGTGCACATGTCATTCTATATTAATTTTTGTACAAAAAATGATGTCAATCAAGTTGGGATTTTAAAAAAACATGGAGATAATGGTTCAACAAGTTTTTACAAAATTAAATCAATTATAAATTCATATTATATGGTATGCTTGTTGCATGTAAATTTTTTTCTTTCATTGAAATCAAGGCAATAAGTTGAAAGTGAAACTTTGCTCACAACCATTATTGAGGTTTTATCTTATTATAATTGTGACTACCTTCTTCACATTCATATCCATCCAAACTTTTTTCATTGTGCACAAAAAATCTCAAATTTGAAATATTATATTGAAAGAATATGAACACTTGCAATAACATCTAGACAATTGAAAGTCATTAGAATGTTTTTTATTTTTATTGTCCAAAATAAATGAAAAGGAAGGAAATTGTGACAACATTGAAAATCATAAGAATCACAAAATAACATATTTGATGAATAATTTTTATATAATTTCATAAATCCTCAATCATTTGAAAAAATTGCTAATGCACACATGTAAAACAAACTTGATGGTGAATGGTCTATAACCATTTTCATAAATTGTGCTTGATTTTTTGTCTCTAAGATTATAGATTTAAGTTGTAGACATTATATTATAAAAAAATATTGGAGGTTGCAAATCACACAAATTAGAATTTAATTTTAATATTTAAAATATTCTAACTCAAATAAAAAATGTCCAAAGTCTACAAATTTAAACAAAGATTATGGATGGAATTTTCTTATGAAATTTCAAATTAAATTTTTTTTCATCATGTTATGCATAATGTTTAGCTATTATTTGTGACAAATACAATTCCACTTTTCTTGAACACTATCACCATCAACAATAATTATTTGATTGTCATTGTTTTTGACTATGGATCCTTCCATGTTGGTTGTTTTTCTTGCATCACATATTGACATATTATATATAAAAATGAAATGATGAAATTGAAGTGAAAAAATAAAATGAAATATAATAAACCTCAATCTTTGTTTATTCATGCTAATATAACAAAAAAAAACACATTGTAAAGAAAACACATTTGTTTTGATGAAAATTCAAGATATGAGGAAAGCCATGCACTATGAGAAATCGTGTCCATAAAGACCACACTATCTTACAATGATAGTTCAAAAACCACTCAAGTACAACTATGCTGCCATTACATCCTTCAATGTGCAACTACATTTTATAAATATGATGATTTAATAAGTAAATTTTCATGTTAGAAAATATGTTAATTGTTCGGTAATTGCACTATATTTTCAAATGTGTTTTGTATATGATAATGTATACACACCATATTTACACATGTAGCCAATTACTTTTGACTTTTTGAAGAATTGCATTGTAATTGTAACATGCAATTAAGTTATTAAGATTGTTAAAAATGAGTTACACATTGAACAACTTTTTTGCAACTAGCATACAACTTTCATATGTGCAATTACGTTATGTGTCCATATTCCCACCGTCCATGAGATATAAACTTTGTAATTGGTTTCCAATTATGAAATCTATTCGTGCAATTGGTTGGCCACTATGCTGCTATTAAGTGACCACTATTGTGCCACAACTACATGCTATTACATGGCCATATAAATGTCACTAATTGTTACATATATATGTGCCCCATATATAGGGTCACAACATTGGCATTGTTTTACAACTAGATGGCCATTATAGTGCCACTACTTAATCACTAACAAATTAAATATTACTGATTCACTATTCATATAAAGTGTGGATTTGTACACCTCAAATTAGATCTCAATTCTACATAAACTATATTGAAAATATTTATATTGGAGGTACATCAAAGTATTCAAGCTTATACACTTAAATTTTTTCTAGGTTACATGAATAAATATGAAATTAATAACATCCAATTCTTTAGTGAATTGCTCCTTGGCACCCACAAGGGTTGCATCTTGTGGGAAATTTAATATATAATATTTAAAATTAATTTTCAAGATATTAAATATTAATCTATGTTTTAGTTTATTTAATTATTCTGAAAAAAAACCAATATAAATAATTAACCTTTAATTGAAATTAATCAAGTTAATACAAAAAATTTGTGAAACTAATGAATTCAAATAGTTCATTTTTGCATAATTAATTAAATAACTAAAATTTGAATATTGTAGTCCTAATATTTAGTTTGTAGTAATTAAATATATTACATATATCATAACCCTAAATAATAAATTATTCATATGAATTCATTAATCAAATTTGAATAATTTTTTTTTAGTTAATTTAGATAATAAATAAATAGGTATTAAATAGTTAATTATCAAAAAAAATATTAGATTATTAATTATCAAAATAACTATCAAATAATCACTTATCAAATTCATAATTATTCAAACTAATTTGATATCTCATTATTATTTTGATAATTAATAATCTGAATTAACTATCTAATTATTTGAATTATATAATTAATTTAAATAATAAATCTAGATAATTAATTATCAGATATTTATTTCAAGTAAATCAAATTTAAATTATTATGTCAAATGATTAAATATAAAATTCAGATTAATTACAAAATTAAAATCAAACACAAAACATGTGAAAATTTTGTTTTTTAGTTGCAATTGAATTGCAACTATGGTGCAATTAAAAGATTTAACCCATATATTTTGTTTTCAAGATTTCATCTCACAAACTATATAAAGGAGGTGTCTTCTCTTGCATTCTCACATTAAAATACATGTGTTATGTTGAAATGAGCTCATAAAAACTTAACCCTAAAAAAAAACATAAAAAAAAAATTATAAAATTTACATGGCTACTTTCTAGTTCACCTACCCTTTTAGTAATCTACTTTCCTACCTACCTATTTGCCTACAAAATTAATAGGTCTTACTTTTCTACCTACCTAAGTAGGTAGGTAAATAAGTAAGTAAGTAGGTAGGTTGGTATGTAGGAGCTACCAACTTGCCTACCTATGGATATGTATTGACCTACCTAGGTACTTATATATATTTGTTTCCAAAATTCAATTAATATGTCACTTGGCAACTTTTGATTGTGTTATAATCTAAGGCAATCTAAAATGTATAATCATAATGGACAATGGATATCAATATTTCAAAAAACATTCACCAAAAAATCTTTATAATGCCACATGTTAAATTTTGATGAATGGATGAAAAATGACATCAACATAACATTATGATTATAATCATAGGGGAGTTGCATAGCAATTGAAAAGGAGTTGTTGTAATAGAATTACAACCCTTACAACTCATGTAGCTTGTTTGATAGCTCTTACAATGTAAAAAACTGAACTTAAAAACTAAGTTGCAAGACTATTTGCAAAACACACCTTTTTTCATAGTGATGTTAGTTAACCTTATCTTTGACAAATGATTATTCGAAAAGCCCAAACATGGAAGGAAACAAAAAGTTATTGTAAAATTATGAGACTTTTGAAAAATATCATAGGTAACCTTAAGCCCATCACATCTTGAATGAAAAGAAGAAGCTTGAGTTGAATGGGAAAGGGTAGAATGACATGGGCCTTTTCATGTCCATGTAGGTGGCCAAGGGAAAGGAGTGAGATAGTTAAGCTTGGAAGAAAGTTAATTTTTAGAATCGACTTTTGTAAGACAAATGAAAAAGGAAGATGCAATAGCTCAAAATCAAAATCACTAGCCTACACCAACAATCACAATCAGATAATTAGATCATGTTTTTGGAAGAAGACAAATTAAACCTTAGGTAAAATAATCCAAAAGTAATCAAAGCATGTACATGCATAATTTCATTTGTCCTAGAATTGGTGTTGTAAATCATAACACACACTGTTATGACAATAGAAATAATATTAAACAATAACCAATACCCTTGGGTTTATTTCAAAACACATTGGGTGGCCATTGGTGTTAGAACTTTTGACATTTTTATGGCACAATTGATGTTTGGGAAGATGTATTTTATTTTACAAGGCAATGGTTTGTTGTGAATAACAAAGGTTTATGGCATGTTTGAATTCCAAGGTTTCCTTGAATAATATCACCTTGAATGCAAACCAAGTCTTGACATGAGTTTTAATTTTTTGGGGTGAAGAAATGCATCTCTACAAGCCTTCGCCCATTTTTGTCTGCCTTTCCCATTTTTTTTGGTTTAAATAATTGTCTTTTGGAAAGAAAATTGAACCTTTTTTATTGAAACCTCTTTCATGGTGCCACATATTTCAAGTCATTAGTAGCATATTGACAACACTTAGACATAGCATGCCCATAACAACTAGTATCATAGGGTTATGGTAAAAAAAAAGGAACATAAAATATAATGTTTATTAAGGCTATTGTTAGGGTGTTCAAATTAGCACCTTCGTCTTTGACATATGATTTTGTCCAAAAAATTGTATTGAGTAAATAAATTCTTGTGTTGAATGGCCATGGTGTCGTAACCCTATTTTGAGGCAAGTGTGAGGATGAGATTCGCACTCCCAAAAGTGGGAACTTGGAGTCCCCTAGGACTCCCGCAATTTTAGAGCTCGATTGCAGAGGTCAAAACACCTCGCCTTAAGGTGTTTTTTATATCGTTAAAAAGGTCTTGAAGTGTAGATGTCGAAAATGGCCTCGCAGAGCCATTCGGACATCTACAGCACAAGTTATGGTCAAAAGAAGGGTCGGGAGTCAAACTGGCAGTTTGACTCCCGACCACTAAAAGTTGGGAATCGACCCGACCCTGGTGTGCGCAGGTGGAGTGCGACACACCGTTGGAAAGCTCTTGAGGAAAGCTACAAGTTT
>Ga0209208_10007454_pt1 | contig 14802 bp, 7 predicted proteins | sample S1TSphfallax_3_FD_187694 | JGI IMG/M metagenome (GOLD analysis project Ga0209208, IMG submission 187694) | Host-associated microbial communities from peat moss isolated from Minnesota, USA - S1T2_Fd - Sphagnum fallax MG (SPAdes) (version 2) | ecosystem: Host-associated > Plants > Peat moss >...
AAGACTCTATTGTGAAGACAAATGTCAAGCATAAATTGAAGTAAGACAGAGTGTGTGTGGGTAGAGCCAACCAAAAAGACACTTAATATGTCCCTCACTATTGATATATCTAGTCTACCGTAGCCTAGGGTCAGTTTCCACGTTGACTAAACGAATAATTAAATTTTTTTTCAAAAAATGAATTTGTGTTTAAATTTTGAAATTATATATTTTTGTGTCGTCTATTATAATATTGTCATATGAGTTGTAAAATTATTCAGAGTGTAGCCCATGATAATTAGGATGATTTTCAACATGTCAGCTTCATATTTTCACAAAATTTTCATTTCACTATTTTGAGGATTATTTAATGACAAAACCCAGCTTGGGGTAAGGTGGTAGAGTTTTCTTGTAAAGTCACGCAATTAAGGGGGCGAGAACACCCAGTTTCGACATAATAGGCCATTATCAAACGCTTAACCGGGAATGAAAATTTTACAAAACCCTATTTGCAAAAGGAAAATTAGCTGAAGTTTTTGACACTTGTGAACAATGTTAACTGGGGCAAAAATGTTGGCAAATTTTTTTCCGGGATAGGACAAAAATATTTAGTGATTGAAACTAAACAATTTTTCTAAAAAACATTTTGGGTTTTGACATTTTGACCAGTGTTGTGCCAGACAAGGTATGGTCACCTAACCCTGAAGTTAAGTTCAGCACCAACCTTAGCTCCAACTTTCTTTCCCCGAGGTTTATAGTTTTACACCAATCCACTGCCCAACATCCAGTCCCACATTTTGGGGGATTTCCCTCTGTTGTGGGTATTTCCCATTGTTCAGCACAAGGCAAAGGGTATTATGAAGGGTACATATAAGGTGTAAGCTCACACCACTCTTGAGGAGTAAAGTGCCTCCAAATACACTTAGGAAATTTCTCCAATTGGTGCTTCACATTACATGAAGCTTTCTCAATGTTTTTCTACTGTTGCAGCAAGGCACATTGTATGTAGCATATTCGCTCTTCTGCTTTGCTATGGGGAATTTTTTTGTTTCAAAAACCAGTTCCTACCCATCAGGTATCACCAAAAACAAGTAGTGGAGGTTTTAATACGTGCAATAAAGCCCTACTGGAATGGGGCTGTGCTCGGGTCCCTTGTTCTAGTAATCCCCTTCCCCTAATGCCTTTACCCACCATGTAAGAGAGGATTAGCATGATGATGCTACTACATATTTGCAATGTTAACAAAAGATTTTCACCAGATGTTGCAACTTGAAAACAGAAGTTTGAGGATCTAAGAACATAGCCTATATGTAGCCAAGCTTATAGGTAAGTATGTAGTCTTTTGACCCTTTTGATGCAAGGAGAGAGAGAGAGAGAGTTCAAAACTTTCAAAGTTTGTGTGGGAGTTTGGACTGCTGGACCCCACACTAAATCATTCACTCGTCATCACACGCTCTTCTCACACTTGTGTGAGGAAGCTCAAGCGCAAGCTCCACACAGGTTTTGACCAAAAACAAAAACCAGCTTCTGATGTAATAAATTCTTCTGCAATGGTCTGATCAAGAACTCATTAATAAGGAGTGGGGCATATTGATGGTTGCCATCAAATAACACAACTAAAGTTCTGTAAGCCATACGTGTATGTGCACTATGTGTGTGTGTGTGTGTGTGTGTGTGTGTGTGTTCAGGTCATTCACTACCTGAAGCCCTCCTTTCCCAGCTTCCAAGCTTACAGGCTTTGGAGGTCACAGATTCTTAGAATCGAGGAGGGCAGATTGCAAAAATCTGAACTGAAACATGCAATGGATTCTAAAAGCAAGGTTCACTGTGTAGTCCTCAAGTGATCAGATCAAGGTCAGCAGACTCTAAGGTGGCTCATAAATGTATGATCAGGCATCCTCTCCAATGATTAGTTGAGAGCATGACTCCTCATTTTTATTTTTATTTTCCAAAATGCCATGTGGATTCTTCTGCTCTGCAAGCACACATCCACGTACACTACAAATCTGGGCAGAGGTTTTACAATTTCTGGAACCCTCTCTCTAGTCAAACCCGTATGAAACTATGGACATCTATCTGGGCATGACATGTAATGCTCTTTTGATGCAGAATTTCTTTTCTTTAGTAGCTTACTCATGAGCTGATTTATACATAGAACCCCTGAACTTTGAAGAAATCTTCACAACAAGAGCTAATAGGTAGATCAACAATATATATGCACATATGTATGTACATATATGTGTTACAAGTTGAGTGATTTGGGAGGCTTGAGCCATCATGGGCAAACATGTAGTGTAATGTAACAGTGGTGAAAGTTTCAGTGAAAGGACAAAGCATTAAAAAAAAAGAGAAACCCATCCTTTTTTGAAGGATTTCATTGTTAGTCAAAATAGCTTAGGATCCGTTATCTAGCTGCTTAATGTGGCAAGTCTGTTCTCATTACCAAATGTCAAAATGGGCATGGAAATAGATTTCGAGCTTCCATTTAGCTCCCATTTAGCAAAGAGCGTTCTTGTGATGATGATGACGATGATGATGATTCTTGTACATTGGTGGTGAAGAAGGATCAGGAATCAGGATCAAACTAGACCACATTTGACCAAATGTTTATTTTATCAACTGGAAATAGAGGCAGCTTGGCAGTAGCTGACAGCTGAGCCCAATACTGTCTTCGGCTCCTCCTTTCTATTGACGGCACAATTATTAGAAGAAGCACTGTAGCGGATGGATCCTATGCCAAGACAAAGAACTTGTTGGGTTATGGCACACTAATAAATAGCAAGCAAACTGTAGCTAATGTTCTGACAACACAAATAGGCTTGTTATTGACAATGGGTTTGCTCCATCTTTCGATGTTACCTTTTAATATGATCAGCAAGTTTCATCACACTTTTGCTTGAGTGGTCCCACATATCTTCTTCTTTCTTTTGGTTCAAAACCTTGCATGGTCAACTCTCTCCCTTTTTTGGAGCAAAGTGGATATGATAGATTTTAGATCATGTCTGCCCCCAACAACAAAATGGTCTCTAAGTCTCTACCAATGTTGTGCAAGTAAGTGTAAATGGTTTAACACGTTGTGTTTCTAAATGTAAATCATTCACACTTACACACTCAAGATTATACACTTTGTCAGGCATATTTCAGGCTTTACTCTTGCATGATTTGTGTGCATATATTGTTTTGAAATACACTTATCATCCCTTTTTTTTCTTTTTTTTTGGTGTAAATTTTGATGCAATATTCTCATTTTTATAAAAATATCATCTCAATGACATTGGGAGGTGACATACCTTCTTTCTATGACAAACCTTTTTTTCTTTTGTGGGAGAATGAACAAATAAACACAATACACAATACTTTTTACATATGCATATTGCACTTCCGCTTTTTTTAAAACTTTTTCCACATGATTCAAGATGACGACTATGGAAGGTGAGTTTACTCAATAAAAAAGAGTTGGTGGAAATTGGCAAATGGTAGACAAGAGGAGAGAAGAGGGATGTAGGTAGGAGAAAAAAGGGGAGTTAGTTATGGAGGAATCCTAGAGTTTATTATGTTGGGGTCTTGTGAGCTCCCCCTATGTTGACAAATGAGATGTGTTAACTTCATTTTTTTGCAAACCAAAATCCTCCATACAAATTTCTTTTCCAATTTTTTGATGTAGCCATAGTGGCAATCATCCAAAACATATTTTTTCCTTAATTGGAAATACATTCGTATAAGACCATTAAAAAAATAGCTATTAGACAAAATTGTGATGACATTTTCCCCAAAAAAAGTTGAATTTGGAAGATAAATAAATAAATTTTATTATTTTGAAATAGTGTTTCCTTTTAGCAAAAATTTCACCAAAAGATTACTACTTCCATGGTAGTGGGAGCACAATATCCCCATTGTACTATAAACATTATTTCTTTATGGAAAAATGACTGCACTGCCTTGTGCATATGTACATTCCATCCTCTTTGTATAAGATGTATAAAATTCTTGTTTACAATTGGTGTGTTTTACAATGACAAATGTGAAAGCAAAATTTCATAATTCATGCTTTGGTTTTATTTCTAGGGCTATGGCACCTATATATCTTCTTGTGTGTTTCATATTTACATTTAATTTACACAAATGAAATGGCCTTTGATGATATTGCACTTGCATTTATACGTCCAAATTCATAAACATACATGGATGTCAATGGAAATCATACATTTACATGTGGTATGTGTATATTTTTAAATTAATGCATTTAAACTTACCTAACTAGTATATGAAAACCCATATATACACATAACAATGGTCTATACACACTATTGTATGTATGAAGTGCAATTTCAAATAATGTGAAATTTAATTTGGGTTTGCAAACGTGCCCATGATATAGTGACCTCCCATAAACATGTGCAATATACAATGACACCCAAAAAAGCTGGTAAAAGGAAACGATTGTTTGTTATTGGCTAACCATGATGATTAGTTGAGGTGGTGACATTTAAGTAGTCTCACTTTTTACCATCCATTTTTTCAAAGTCCCTAGATCCTAATGTGGAAATAATTATAACATAATATTTTAGATGTGGCAAACAATTTTGATAAAAGCCCAAATAAAGGAGGGAGAGAATGGAGATGTTTTTAAAAATGAAAATGAAATTGTGAACCTACAAACAAATTATTGAAAAACAATGAAACAACCATGAAGGAAATGGAACATTTTATTTTATTTTCAATTTTGTGATGTAACCAATGTCGTGTGTTACCATATTAGTGCCTACAACTATCGTCAAGTCCACATGACACACATAAACCAAATAACATAAATAATCTTAAATAGCACCTCACCTCATAATTGCCCCCCTATATAGGGTTTAAATTATGTTAATCTAGATAATAACACAGGAAATCCATTTTTTTGTAAATCCACTAAGGATTACCACTTTGGTTTTAAAGTGAAAGGAACAATAGCCCAAATGTAAATGTGAACCCCATTGTTAATTGCTTAACTACAATCCCCCCCAAATCCTTAACCAAATATGAATCATCATGGGGAAAAACTTATGATATTCTTAATATCTAACTACAAAAATAGGTACCTAGGTCTATTTAATGCACCAAGGGCACAACCATTTTCGAACCAACATGTCTTCCAATGGTGCAATATGACATCCCATATGCCAACCTTTTGAATACCAATCACCAATTTATATATATATATATATATATATTGGCAACCTTTATAGATTGCTCACACAACATACAACATAAGATGATGGGAACAACCATTAAAAATGGGTCAATTTGGCCATCCACATCATAAGGATGACAATGTGTGCAATTAAGCACATGGTTTTTCCATGTATAACCATCTTGGCACTCCAACAATAACATTTAAAAAGGTCACACCTTTCACATGTTCAAAATAACATGCCCCATAATCACATCTAATGTAATTGGTGTTGTTGGTGATTAATACACATAATCTTTCGATTCAAATCTACAAATTCAAACCCAATAACCTCTTCCTCAAATAGTGGCATAACATAACACATCCCAATGTTGACCAATTGCCAAATTTTCCATAGCTATTGGCATTACATGTTGAAACAAAATTATTTGTTGCTCACATCCCTAAAGCCACACGTTTGGGTCATCCAAATTGATTACTACCATTATAGAAGATTCCATGTTTTTCAACCTATATGATTGTTGGAAAATGGGGGTATCATCATCCAAGATGATGCATACCTCTTGCCCCTTCAATTTTCCCAATTATTTGAGGTTATAAACAACCCAATGAACATACTTTTACAACAATTGTTGAATTTTATGTGCTTCATTTCCTATCATTATGAGACCAATTTATGGTTCCCATGTGTTCACAGTTATGGGTGCATTAGGCTTGGATGGCAACTCATCCCTAATGTTCAGACTTGAAATGACAACCTATAATTGCATTATAATGTTGATATGGGAGCAACCTCACATGAAGCACCCATTCCATATGCATATGAAATTCCTTCAACTTCTTTAAACAAATCTAAAATATTGGATGCCAAAAATGCATTTGATTGGTATTTCCCCACTTAAAACATTGAGTCCTCATGGCATCCATCACCTCTTCCTTCCATGTAAAATCCCAATGTTGTCATGGATATTTTGCCCATTTAGGATCACCAATTATAATTTGAATATCACATCACTTGCCCTAGATGAATGTGCCTATCGCAATATGAAAAATATAAAAGATGATAAAGATGAAGAATATAGGGTGGGTGGGTTGGTGGGAATTGAACAATGGACGTTGTTTGCCCAAACCTAGATTCATAACCAAAGTGAAATTGGTCAAGTTCATGACTTGACTTAGAACTTGGCATTTGATGGCCTCTAATAGGCCAAAAACCTAGGTAGTATGTGTTTGGAACCCCATAGCGCATTCCCAATCATTAGCATTGGGTTCCGCTCAACAAAAATATCTTGCATCCCAAATCATGTTTCAACCATCATCATAGAAGATAAGTAAAATTGGATACTTCATAATTGTGGGCAATGTCATTCATGATTGACTCACCTTATTGACAATTGCATGTCAATAAGTGGTTGATCATCATGTCACACCATTTGTGACATGCACCTTGAATCTAAAATGGCATCCACATTGAAACCCTTTGATCATGGCATTAAGTCATATGCATGTTGGAACAAATCAAATGGTGCTAAATTGGTCCATAATCAACATAACCGATGTGCATAAGATCCCACTAATGCAACATCCACTAAAATTGGTTTGCCCACCTAAAGATGGACAAGTGATACCATCCCACCAAAACTTGTGGGCATAAGTCACCTAATGATGGAACATTCTCCAAAAGGTAGATGAATGGTTGTTTTTGCATGTGTTGTAAATGTTACATTCATAGTAGCTCCCAAAAAAGTCATGATCATGGGTCAAACAAACCATTGCATGTACTTGCTTGAGAATGGCCTTGACATGACCATCTAGCTATGACCATATCCACTAGGCCAACATCATCCCCACATGGTGCATGGAGATTTTTTTGGGCTATGGTGTTGGGGTTCACATACATGTATTTGCAAACTCGTATATCTACATGAAACATTGCAACTAAATTGGTGTGTATGCCTTTAAACAACTCTAATAAACATAACCCCTCTTCTAGAGGATGCCATAAAATAGGTGGGGCCCATATTGGAATGTATTTCGGTGGGTCATCTAATGGCAATAATGCAATTTGTGTTTTGGGTGTTGGTGGTAAACTTTGCCATGCTTGTAGGACACACCAATCTATCACCTTTAATAGCTCCAACCCCCAAGGTAATGTGCTAGCAAATCTAGCCAGCATATAATAATAATATACCAATTGATCCAACACTTCATGCAAAAAATTGGACAAGGAGTTGAAATTGATATTTATCTCTTGATTACCACCTTGGTCTACACAAAATAGTTTCTTTCCAAAAGTCACATACAAATCCCATGAAATACAATGCCCCCAATCAACACATCATATGATGTAACATTGGTCATCCCAACTTGAACCCAAATGGATGACTAGTTTGTTAAGTGGTTGAACCCCAACCACTTAACAAACTAGTCATTTTGGTGCAATGTCAACAATGATAAGCCCACAAGCCTTCTCTAATACACCCATTCTTATTTTAATTTGATATGGGCATGGCTCAAGGTTTTCATTTTCCATGCCAATACCCACAAATGTTTGATTGGCCCAACATCACTAGTTGGGCACTTGAAATTATTAAGACCTTTTGAGAGCAAAATGTTTGCCCATGTCCAATCCTCCTACATTGGAAAACACATTTTTTGTTGCACACCAAGACCACTCCTATTGTCACCAAGGTTGGATCAATGGCAGGTCATGTTAAAGAGTTAGATAACTTGACAACTACAATGAAAGAAAAATTTCCACCTTAGAATGTATTGTCTCTTGAGATTGTTTCTTTGGGTTAGTTTTTAATAACAACATGGATGCCATATTTGCAATCAAATTTGACACTCCTCCATTCTCACATATAATGGTTGTAAGTCAAAAAAATGGAAGATGGTTGCACTCCAAGGGTTACCACAGTGATTGAAAAAAACAATGGAGTTTAGAAAATGGATGTAGCTACATCCCCCCAACATCACCCCACATTCAACCTAAAGGATGAAGATCCTTTTTTTGTTGGTTTTGTGGGAACATGCCCCATGTTTAAAGATGTCATTGGACTAGTTGGCATAATCCCGTCCAACATAAATGATTAAGGAAAACGTATTTGGCACCTAGGCTCCTCCTTTTGAAGGTCAAATCGTTCATCAACTCCTTGTGGTTCTAAAACATGTGAGTTAGAATGTGTAACTAATATAATTGATAAATCCACAATAAATGGATCATTAAAAGTAACATGGTGTTTTGCCTTCAAACCATGTGCATCATGAAGAGCATCAATGGAACCAACAATCCTACATCACAAAAAGAATCCCAAAGAAGGATTTGATTGTACACATGTGGGCACACTTGTGGAACTTTGTGCTACCACCTTATTCCCAAAGTTGGAAATTTTGGTCTAAAGGGTAAAGTGGTGGTGAATCACCAAATGTTGCATGGGGAACTCGCAACTTAATAGATGTGGGATCCAATGGAACTACATAAACAACCACACCCAAAACCTAGGCAGAAGAATCTATTGAATTAGCTTGGGAATTGATTGGGGTTTGGCATTATCACTCCTTGTATGACCATCGATTTAGTACCCCCTCCCCCTGCCAAATCTTCTTATATGAAGGCTACCAAGTAAGTTAATAACGAATCCATCAAAAGCATAATACAAAAGAATAATAAAGGGAAAGCAACCTTGCCTTCCAAGGAAATATTAGAGAAAATAAATTAAAACGGAGACAAATTAAAATGACCAATATGTTAGAATGAATGTAGGAAGATACTTACCTTCCAACCACCTTTGTAACAAATTGGTTCAAAAGATTTTCAACCCTTTGTTAACACCATCTTCCATTACTATTGTCCTATTCATATGTGTTACAACTACCTTTCAATACATGCTACCATACTTCGACTGGCGCAAATACCATCTAGTGACTTTTATTCATAAAAAAAGCAAAAGGAACCAAAAAAACTAAAGAACTAAAATATTTTACATCAAACAAATTAATTCATTACTTGCCAAAGAGAAGGAAATAAGAAACAAAGAAAAATCCAAAAGTAAAGACAAGCATGTATCTTCTCTTTGAAATGTCACACTTATACATTCCCATTACAAGAGAGTACATCATTGTTTTAACTTTGTCCCTTTTCATAGAATCTTCATGAAACTATCAGTAAGAAGATAAAATGAAAATGAAAATGGAATGAGGAACCAACAAGGTCCCCACACCCCATAAGCCACAAGGGCATCTCATCCCTTCCTACAAACTAAACCCCCTTATCCAAATCTTCTCCTCAAATCCCTAGTTAATGATAAACTAGTTGCCAAATATCCTATTTTCAAGGATTAACTACCCCAAATAGCTTCATCTCCTAGTAAATGAGAGATGGTAAGTGTAAACATACCACCAATAATTAGGAAATTACTAGTCTACCCTCTAGGCTTGTTAGATTAAGAATTTTGACCCCCTTAACACCCCTTCCTTGAAAGTAATAATTACTTCCATCCATGATGTCTAATATTCTTCCACAATAAGGAGTTTTGCTTGAATAACAATTTGTTCCATCCAACTATAATAGGTCTCCAATGCCTCATGCTCCAAATGTTGAAATAAGAGATCAAATGCCCACCAAGGATTAAAAGTAAGGTTCCTTTGCCTTTTGACCCACATTTAATTTTTTAAATGGAACTTCCATTCCTTGAGTGAAATGGTGCCCACTTATTTAGAAAACCAATTTCTAATGGAACCAAGGCCCCCAATATCATCATCCATATCTCCAAACGAACTCACAACAAATGTGAAACTTCCAAACATTTTTATGACCTCCTAGTCCAAGTTTTTTTGGAATCTTTCACATTTCCCTCTAAGGGATGGTGACTTGTAATATTGTCTACAAGTTTGTATGCAATGCACCCCCCTAAGCCCTAACTCTATCTTTAATATGGTTAACCAATTTTGTTGAACTTGTTGTCGTTATAGCCCAAAATTAACTTTGAAGGGCACATGCATCCACCCAACAAGCTTTATAGGGTCAAACATACATGGTGGTTCATTATGAACATGACAAAATTAATTTACTAGTAATCACCTTGTTTTCATCGCCATACAATACTCAATGAAGGAATACCTATGATCAAATTTTAAAAATGTTCACAACAATGCCAACCCAAGTTTACAATCTAGACCTTACTAAAAACACAATGAGTACATGTGAAAAACTTAGGAGTTAAGTAAGACCTAGACAATTATCAAAATTAATGAATATCTTTGTCCCATGCCCAACCATTAACAATGCCCACTACAACCCCAGGGTTCACTATAACAATTAACACATGTTGGAAGCAATGTTTCTTTAATTAGTGTATTTTCACCAAATTTCAACCTGAAACATATGATTTTGACCAATACAAAGGATTTTTCATGAAAAACATGGCCCAAATTCACCAAATTTCAAAAAATTCCAAATTGCTTGATTTTGATGATAAATTCCAATAGGTAGCCAAGAATATAAAATGATTTTTCTTTTTTCGACTTTCAAATCTAGCATATAGCCAAATTTTTATTTTTATTTTGATGATTGTCATCACAAAATCCTTGAAAGAAACCCTAGTGGGAATGATCATAGCCTTTCACTTTGGGTTTTTTATTCAATATGCATGGGTTTCCAAGAGATCAACCCACAAGTATGTGCTTGTTTTATGGTGTTAGTTAGTAGCACACATCTTGTTAATTAGCAAACCCCCTTAACTCTTAAAAATAAACGATAGTTCAACAAGCATAATGACAAGAAACATGCACATAAGCCAATAACACCAATGGGAGAATGCACACAACAAATAGGAAATTGACATGCATTTATCGCTCCCCATTTCATAGGCCAAAATTATTTGACCTACTACAACAAATTATTATAGAAAAAGAAAAATTAATGATGTGGCACCCCACCACGTGTGAGTTGAATAAGTAGTGCTTACCTACACATTTGAGCTAGTTGTCAAAAATTTGTCATGCACCACCTCAAGAACCACACCCAAGAAAAACCTCCAAAACATTTTGTGTATGAATGAGCTAAATTTTCCCACACATGTCCTCCTTTCCAAGATTCCATGCCATAAATAACTCAGAAATATGACCTCATATGAGGTTGTGATGAATTTTCCAACAAAAATTGCATTTTAATTCCAATTTTTTAAATTAAAATTTAATTTTAACTCTGAAAACTAATTAGTTAAAAAATCATGGACTAATTTAAAATCACAACATTATGTGAATTCATGTCAATCCATGTCCGATTATAGGTAAACTTCTATTCATTCCACATCTTGTTAAGCCATTATTCCATGTTTGCCAATTAGGATCTCTAGTGATAGGTCCCCCGACATTTGATTAATTTTTGCCCAACCATTCTAGATTGTCCTCTATCCTAGAATTGAGGAACTTTTTAAATCATTTAGGTTATGCATGAACACCCATTCTACATAGATGAAAAGTCATAATTATAATAATAATAATAATAACCAAGCTTAAAACTAAGCTAGGTTTCTTGAACCTTGTGAAACTAGCAACCTTTGAAGCTTGGTAAAAACCTAAAAGGATAAAGGCAATAACATTCAACATCATCAATGCCCATCACAAACCTTTGTACACATGCCCCATATTTTCAATTGTGTTGATGTGTTTCAGTGCACATTTTGTCCCACAATGTCACTGAAATTTTGAAATGCAACAATTTTTTTCCTTGCTTCAAATGCACCATTCCTTAGCTAAATTAAACAACAAAAATGAATTCATAGTTGCAAAAACCACCAATAGCCAATGTTGTTGGTCATTGAACATGTTCCACCTTGCTACCACAAATGCAACATCATTATATATACACATAAAACATGGAAACACATGTCACACACACCATTTGCAAGGACTAAACCTAATTCTTGTTTTTTTATAAATTTTCTTTTTGTCCCTATTGCATTATTATAGTTGTGTGGCCTACCAAGCTCAATCCACTTACCAAAAATAAGATAGATGATGTATCAAAATTCATGTAACCATTCTCATTGTGTACTATTGCTACCATTTAGTGTGCAACCACCACCACCCAAGCTCCAAGGATGGTGTTGCTTTGAGCCTTGCAACACCCAATGATTTATTTTGATTTAACCAAATTAAACTCGGCATTTGGTGCCAATGTGATGAAACTTGATTTACATGCATACCTATGGTGATTGCATCAATAGATTTCTATGACCACCAAGACTCCTACAACGTACATGTCAAATGCATCACCTTTAATGTTGTGTTTAAACAACTTGGGTCCGAGCCTTAAATGGGTTTAACTCCCAAAAAAATTCATAAAAATGCCAATTTTGCCTCTAGAATAAACCAAGTTTGTGTCCTAATTGTAACTTTCTCCCAATTACAAACTTCTTTTTCAAAAATTTAAAACATAAATTGCATTTATGACAACAACATATACTAAATTCAATCTTTTATGTTTGAAGAAAATTCACATTCGATAAAAAAGAATCCAAGTTCAAAAACAAAAAATACACATGCATGTTTCTCCTATGTGCTCTAGAATTTTAAACATGAAAAATGATATTCCAAAGCCACACCATGGGGATAATCCACCAAACAAAAAAACAATTTGAACCTTGTTCACATTGAATTGGGTTCCAACAACAAATATTAAATTATAAAAATTAGTTACATTTAATAAGTACTTGACAAAAAAAGGTGAATAGTCGATGATAATTGAAGGGTGAAGTAAGAAATAATGTTGTGGAACTATCATATTTAGTCAATAATCTTGAAATTTATAGTTGGTGGAAAGGGGTGGCTAGTATTTTTGGTAAAAGGTTAAGCTATAAACATTCTTTACAATAGAAATAAATAAGTTGGTAACAAAACCTTCTTTGAATAAACTTGAAGGATAAGCAACATCAGCAATATATTGATTTTCTTTTCCAACTACAAGCTCGATATCATAGCATCAACCCTTATAATGATCAAGATTGGTAAGTCCATTGGTCCAAATTTTAGTTTGGAACCCAAAACAAATTGCTAGTGATAAGATGAAACTATGGCATGGGGTCATGATCATGAACATACACGACTTGAACATGCACGAGTCAATTATATTTTGGTACTATACACCAAGTGAAGGCAAGGAACAATTAACATACCTAGTCATACCACACATAGTAAATGAAATTGATTCATCAATAGTTAGTCGAAAAGAAATGTTGATATATGAGGAATATCATGATGCATTATTGATGTTGTCACATGCTATAGACCTTGAAAATCAGGCAAATAAATGGGATTATATTGATAGAGGTAATTGACAAAATTGATAAAAGATGTTGGTTTGCAAGGAGGTCAAGTACTAAATTTTGATGATGTTACACTAGTGGCATTATTGATCAACTTTCAACGCAAGTTTCATTTGGAGTAAATTTTGGAACTCCATGTGCCATATAATTGAATGTGGTATTGACACCAATTGGATCAATGCCAATAATCTCAAAAATAGTAATGGTATCACCAACTAATAGTTATGTATTTTGCATGTAGTTATCAAAGCACCATGACAAGAATGACTTTATTTCTCACATTCAACAATTGACAAATGTTTGTGTCACTAATGTGAGAATATTGATGTACATAAACTTTAATGTCTTCCCAATATTTTGAAATGAAAAGTAGTAGATTAGTTTTTTCCCAGAGACCTAATAGGACAAAATACCTAAGCAAAAGATAACAAATTGGTCCTATTTGGAAAGATAATTTATTAAAATAAAAATTAGTAAAGTTATTGTGGCTACCATAAATTTTAACACAACAAACCTCATTAAATTCAGAGTTGCATTACTAAGGTAAACTAGCTAGTGACCAAACATTTAAATGCTTAGGGCAAGCCGGATCCAAGGAGAAGGCTTTGTTGTTTTTAGTGTCCAAACAAAACTTGAACCCTCTTCTTATGCATTTGACACACTAACAATCGTTAAAAACTAATTAGAAATGAGAAAGTTGGAGCCCCGCAAAATTAAAGGGGTCAAGAATTCAAAAATCAAACCATCGAACACTACAAAAGCCAGTTCCCAAACACCCAAAAAATTCCTTGTATATTGTTTTATTGCTATTATACTTCCAAGATGATTTTTAGAACTTCAAATGGCGCTCCTATAACATTTAAATTGTTTAAAATGAATGAAAAATAAGAAAGTTATGAGGTTTGAAAGTAGGAAGGGTCAAAATGAAAAAAAAATGCATTTTGCAATTTTGAAAAAACATTTTTTCTTTACTATTTTTTTTTGGATGGTCCCTTGGCTTTGCATTTCAAAGATGATTTGTAAAACTTGAAAAGGTGCTCTTATAACATTTTAAATTATTCAAAATGCAGAAGAATTGATAAAGATCTACCAAAGTTTTTAGTCATGGGCAAGGGATCAGTGATGGACCAATTTACCTTATACCTATAGGGTGAATGCATGATCAAGTGGCTCAATATTGACATATTTACACTCTCTATAAGTCCATACAAGATTTTTTTTAAATGATTCAAATGGACATGGTTGTTACTTTTAGAATTATTATTATTTTATTTTTGAATAACACATGCTCAATGGTCAACAAACCTTTCCAAATCT
>Ga0209208_10007456_pt1 | contig 14801 bp, 14 predicted proteins | sample S1TSphfallax_3_FD_187694 | JGI IMG/M metagenome (GOLD analysis project Ga0209208, IMG submission 187694) | Host-associated microbial communities from peat moss isolated from Minnesota, USA - S1T2_Fd - Sphagnum fallax MG (SPAdes) (version 2) | ecosystem: Host-associated > Plants > Peat moss >...
CAAATTAAAAATTTGCAATCGTCATTTCCTAAAGTTGGATTTTAATTTTTACAATTTCAAGTTGAGTTTGAAACTTTATTCAAACCTTTCAAACCCATAACACACACACACACACACACATATAAATATTGTAATTCTAAACCTAAAATTGAAAATTAATATTTTACATAATGTGATTTCTTAAGTTCTTATGCAACCCTAAACACCCTAAATCATGCACCATTTCATAAATTCATGTAACAATTTTACCTTGGTTTCAAGGGTTGAAAAACCCCCACACGATTATAAATGTGACGCCTTCTCTAGACCTAGAACTCACTAGCATGATTTGATTTGAAAACCAACTTATGTTGTGTTTATTTAATTTGGCTTTTCAAGTTCACCTCCATGGAAATAAAAGCTTGAGAATTTTCATGAAACAATTTAACCCAACATTTTTAGTACACCACCCCAACACTCAATTTTGATTTGCCACAAAAATGGAAACCCAAAAGCAAACAATCAAATTCCATTTACAAATGTACATGTACATTCAATGCACATACATTTTGTGAATGTTAATGAAATTGTGCAATCATGGTGTTTTTCTCATCATATGCCCAACAACCTTGAAATTTTGTTCATGAATGTTCATGTTGTCTCCAAAATTTTAACAAAAAACTTTGTGTTACATTATAAATACAATGATTGGCCCAAGCTATATCAAAGACAATTATACACGAACATATTGTTTAGGATTTTAATGAAACTTCATTTTTAATATGAAGAACCTTTTCCTAAACATTAACAACAAAATCAAAATTAATTTAATGAACCATTGAATTTAGCACAAATATGTATTTAAACTTAATTAGGCGATTAAAAAAAAAAATTCTAAGCAAAAAGATAAGGAATTAAGAAAGGATATTAACCAATCTCTTTGGTATTAATCATAAATTTGTATTTGGGGTTCCCAAAACAACTATATAATAAAATAAATACTACATAACCCAGCTTTTGATTTTTATAATATTAATCACATTATAATTATAATGAATTGTTGTATGTTTACATTGAAAATGATGTCATGTTCAAAATATGAAAGTAGGAAAATCTTAAACAACCCTTGCTGATGTAGAAGGTTGTGGTGATTATGGGGAAAAGAAAAACATTTTTTTCATTTTCGTGATTTTGTTAAAATAGGGAATTTACGACAAAATATTACTTAAATTTATTTTTTCCAAAATAGAAAAATAATGCCACAAAAAAAATAGTAGGATAAGTTTTGTTGAACACACAATTGGAATAAGTATAAATGTGTGGCAAAATAAGGTGATAATCACACAACTATAAAAATAAAAATAACCATATATATATATTTTTTGTTTTATTATTATTATTTATTATTATTATTTAGGGTTCTATTGTCCTTTGATTACTTATTCGTATTTTGATAGTGCACAAGTTGTATAATCCATTCAAAGTTATGAACCAATGATGTCTACAAAAAAATTGAAGGATTACGTATAAAAGTTTAGATGTATTTATATTGCCATGAAAGTGAACAAGTTTTATAACAATGTAATGGATTTGATTTTAAAGATGTAATTGACTTTTTGTCCAAGCACCTATTATTCATGGGGCGCCTTCCAAGTTCAAGTTTTTTTGTTTGAAATGAACCATTCTAATTGGCCCATCTCAAAAAAGAAAAACCCCCCAAACTTTGGAGGCCACCAATATAAAATTTTCTATTCCAATGGGAAATGGCCAACAACAAATTGAAAAAAACCCCACATTTTAAAGGCCCCCCAATATAAAAATGTTTATTTTAGTGTGAAGTGAAAGTGAAAGTAAATAAATTAAAAGATTTTGAAAGCAAAAGGTTTCACTCCCCCAAAATTAAAGAAAATAAAGAAGTCGTCTTCAATTTAAAAAGACATGCAATGAATACACAATTTATGAACTAGGGACAAGTCTTATTAAAAAAACCCACACTTTTGGGGTTTCCTTAAGACAATTTGTTTAAGTGTGGCAATAAACATTAGTGTAGTATTGCATGTGGCAAATGAAAGTGTTAGCAAACATTAGCACACTATTACATGTGCATCCCTTTCCTTGCCTACATGAAACCAAAAAACCTCCACCATTGGAAACAACCTAAATAAAATAAAATCCCAACCCTACACCCAAAAAAGAAAAGAAAAGAAAACCCCCTTGGCAGCACATTTAGCCCTCTCATTGGTTGCATGAAAATCCTATTTTAAAAACTCTTTGTCATCTTTTTTGAATTGTCTTAATACCTTAATTATGCATTGGGATACCTATTGACATTTTTTTTTGGGTTTCATTTGTTAGTGATTGGTAAATGTTAATATTCTAACATTGGTTTATTTTTCAATTTTGTGATCCAACACATTGTTATTTGGACAACCATGCTCTATAATATTAACCAACTACAGAAATCAAAAAGTAAATCCCAACATAGTTTAAACCATATGGAATTGAAAATATAAAATAGAAACATAAATACAATGGAACACAATTATTCTTCTCCATCAAAAATCTTCCTCTAACTCCTCTCATGGACTTCTCCTCATCCTCAAAAATTATTTAATGTCATAATGATCCCAACCCATAATTGTTCCCATAAGTCCTTCCTAATTTCCCACCATGAACCTAAATTCAAATTATCAACCAATCCTAATCACTCAACCCTATGTTTCCATTTTGTTCTATAGTGACACTTCCTATTGTCCACTTTGTCCAAATGGTGATAGGACAATTATGCCTTTAATAGTGATGGTGTTGGAAAACTACAAAGCACCAATTTTTTGGTAAATTTTATTATCTCCACCCATAGTGAAAAAAACTCACACATGTAGAATTTGGGGATAAAAATTTGGCTAATTATTTAGCCAATGTGGAGTTGACATGTGATCTTGTAATGTTATTTTCAAATGGATGTAGGTTTTAACACCCCAACTTGACTTGTGTTATATGGGTCAAAAAAGTGAAAAGAGATAGATTGCAAGGTAGGACAATAAACCTTAATATTGTGTTGATTGCAAATTCTTGTTTTTGTAACAAATAAAGAAGTTGAATTTTCCAAATTTTTTTTAAAAAAATATTTCAGTTTCATTCTATGTTTTTAATCAAGGATTTGGTGTTTGTGGATTTTTCTAGTGGTTTTCACAAGAAATATGAAACATGAAGAAAAGATAAATGAAATGGCAAACTTCATGGTGGTTTCAAAAAAAGGTTTGTGGAATAAAATTGTGCTCCCCCTCTTGCCTTTCGTAATTCAAAGGAAAATTCAATGCAATTGGAGGAGTACTAATGGGAAGTGTAATGAAGAAAGTGTAGTTAGAACAATGAATGAATTCATAGAAATTGCAACAATGATAAGATATTTAAGGTTGGGGAATTAAGAGGTTTGCATTTCATAGTAGTAGAGGTGTTGTTCATGGGTAGTAGCCAAGGTTGTCAAAAATGATGTGTCGTGCCCATTTTGCATCCATCGCCATGTTGACCACCATTTAGACACATTAATTTCGTCCATTAGATCAAACACAAATAATATATTTTTTCATTTGATCTATCCCTTGGACACCTAATGACCAAAAAAAACACTAGTTGCCGTACTCTTAATAATTGAAAATGGATTCACTACCATAATTTTGGCATTTCAAAATTTTGGGTTGCCACAATTTTGACATTTGAAAATTTTCTAGTTGTCACAATTTTAGCAACTAAAATATTTTGGTTGGCAAAGTTCTGATGATCAATACCCATTTAGTTTGTGGTGATTGAAATAAATTTCAATTGTTTGGTCGACAAGGGATTGATTTATATTGTTGATCTAGTGATCAAATTTGGACATCATTTTTTGGCCATTGTTCGAACATGCTTTTTGAGTAGTTGATAATTGATCCTAGGTGTCCATTGGTGACCAACAACAATCTAAATCATAGTTTGAAAAAGGCTCAACTTTCCACAAAAAAAACTAACCCATTTTGTTTGTGTTGAATAATAAAAAGTGGAATGTATATTTTAAATTCATTTTTTTCCTTCAAGGTGTGTGGGTTTTGTATTTGTTAACAAGCAATCATCACTATATACCTTGCAAAAAAAAGGTCAAACCTTCTTGCGTGTATGAAATTTCAGATTTTCATATTTCATTTGTAATTGATGTTGAATTTCATCATGTAGCTCTTAAGGTGCAATTAGACCTTATTGTTATATATTAATTTCCTTAATCAATTTTTATTAATGTTTTTTAATGGAGGGTATGTGGAATGTGTGGGAACCATGGTATTTGATGACTTCAAACAAGTTGGGGAAGGTGGAATGTAGGTTTTGTAATAGTGTCGTTTCATGCCACAAAAATAAAATGTTTTTCCATTTGGGCCATTGACATGGCAATGGAAAAGTTAATGTTACAATGTGTTTGAGGGCATGAACACAATCAAAGCATTATTAGCCACTTATGGGGTTATTGTCTTTTGACCATTAGATGATGTGGTTGTATTAGCCCTTAATGGGCCAATAAAAAACGTGGCCATTGAAACATCAAACCTTTCTATGGCAAGAGAATCTATCTCCACTTATTGATGGAGGTATATTTGCTTAAATTTGCACCCCTCTTACAAATAACATAGACGGTTTTAATATATCCCCAAGTAATGATGCTTGAAATTTTCAACTAGTTTCATTACAAAAAAAATTGAATTCAACAAAAAAACAAGAGTTGGACAAGAAGTGGATGACATTCTTTTATGAAACGAACACCCTTTTCAATGTTGCATGACACTTGTCATTCATTAAGCTTTATAAGCAACTTCAAAGTTGTGAACCTATTATAAACCCCCATTGTACCATGGATTGCACATAGATTTGTCAAAGGAATCCAAGGTCAACGTGTCCAAACATCTTGTTAAAAGGACATGAATTCCATTCACATATATGGAGCCACCATTTGTTTTGATGATTGGGACAACGTTGTGAAGCATCCATTGTTGAATGTAATGTTTGCTTATCTTAATGGGGATGTATTTTTAAGTGCCATTGACACAATGGGGGGGAGGGGGGGGGGGGGGGGGGGGGTGTAAGGATGCCCATGATTACATACATAATGCCTTTGTTAGATACATTGAAATTGTTGGAGGGGAAACCTTGTATAAAGTTTTATAAGCAATGTTTCAAACATGTGGAATGTAATTCACCTTATGATTTGTCATTTTTTAAGCCTTTATTTTCAAGGTTTGTGCAAATCATTGTTTGGACCTGTTAAATATATAATATTGGGAAAAGAAACCTTGGTGAAATGAATTGTGAAAAGGGTGAAAATTATTGTTTTTTTCATACAACAACACCATGCACCACTCGCAATCTTATTTCATTATGAAAGTGACATAATGTTTCAAAACCCCATTGAAATCCAATTTGTGCAATTTTTTTACAATTGAATAATTATTAAAGGTGAGACCTATTGTTGAACCAATTGTCATTGATTTTGAATGAACAACCTTTGTTAAGATGTTGTATAACACCCATCAACATAGGTCCCTCACCAAGGCAAAATATGTTCAAGCTAACATAAAGGATTAGTCTTGGGATACTTGTGCCAACATTGTGCACATGGTAGAACCAATTTTAATGACATAAATGGTGTTTGATGGTAAACAACCTTGCATGGGGAAGGCATGGCTTGTCGTGAAGACATTGGAATGACACATCTTATCATTATAAGATTAACCATTCTCATTACCATCGAGCCTTGCAGATGTGGTCAACATCAATTTCATTATTAAAATGTAAGATGTTGATAAGTGACCTACATTATGAATGAGTTTTTTTCAATCCATATTTATTGGTTGAAGTTTGCCTCCATGATGATGCAGATGCCGAGGAAGGACTCAACCGTATGTTATGAGAAAAACATTTTTTGTAGCCCAACTTCTTATGCCCAAGTTTTAAAGGACTTTGTTAAAAATTGATAACCATTTTTCAATACCCCTTAGTTGACAACCTAAATTTGCTCCCATATGAATGGTAGGATTTGCACATTTGCACCATTGTTTGCCACATCTTGGCATAAGTGTTTCTATGTCATCGTGTGAGCAAAATTGGAATTCATATTTGTTTGTCCATAACAAAAGGCAAAATTGATTCACATTGAAGCAAGTTGAAAATTGCATGTACATTTACATTAATAGCAAACTCCTATAAGAACAATTTGGTGTTAACCCCATTGCTTGGTACAAAGAAACATATGTTGTTTGAAGACTTTATGTTTGATGTTGATAGAAGTTTAAACAAAGGTAACACAATGAAAGAAGACCCTTTAGTGTCAAATGAGGATGAAGACCATCATGACCCCTCCGAATTCCCAAATGACAATTGGAAGATCATGACAATTTAAAAAATAAAACTTGGGTAAAAACGGTTGGATAGAATCTTCAAAAATGACAAGGGAGAGGGCAATCTTCATGGACTGCCATGGGGAAGACAACTTTGCCTTGTAACACATAATCAAGAAAGTAAAATATAAATAAAAATGGACTTAAACTTTTAACTATCCATGGAGAGGGCATGAAGGTAACTACCTTTTAGCCCAAGTATTGTACCTTTGAAAGTTGTTGGTCCAGTAGACCAATACCTTCTAAATCTTGTTGTTTAACTTTTGTTGAATTATTTTTCCCCCAAACAACCTATAGACTATTTTTACTATTTTGTTGCAACTACCTTCAAGCAAGCTACAACATTTTAGAAAACAAGTTTTAGTAAAAGTAACACAAAGAAATAAAATAAAATAATATGAAAATAATAATATTTTACATCAACCTACAATATAGTACTATCATTCTAGTGGGAAAGTAAAACATTAAAAGAAAAAGTAAAAAAATAAAAATAAAAACTCACAATAAGTTCCACAACCTTCACACATCTTTTTATATTACTCTTTGTTTCTTCATATAATAGTTCCCTCCATTTCTTTAAAAACTTTCCATATAAAAATGATGGGAATCCATCTCCTAATCCTTTTCCATAAACCACACAAGGTCCATATTCCACCCACACAAGTAGGCCCCTTTATCCTAATCCTTACACAAATCCTTTTGAGTTGATTAACAAAAAAAATACTAATCACCCATTTTCATGGGCTAATTAACTTAATGGCTTCATCTTCAAAATAAATTGGAGGATGATAATTAATAATCTACCATTAATAATTATTTAGTTACTAGGAGGCCCATAAGACTAATTAATTTAAGTAGATTTTTTACTTTTAACAATGAACCATTGGAAGACCTTTCATTTTCAAGATTGTTGTCTAGTTGTTTGATTATGCAACACTATGTGGTATGCACCTAAAGTTAAATTCTAAATTATTTGACCCAATTACATGATGCCATGTGGCATGTAAAACATAACCTAAGTCGTTTAAGCTAGGTGATTTAAAATGGGCAACTTACCCTAGACCTAGACTAAGCCAATTAGGCTATGTGACTTAACTTAGACCTATACTAGGCTACTTAGGCTAGAATACTTAGGTTGAAAACAAACCTAGACTACATACTTAGATAAAAACCCCAAGGTGCAATTCAATTGTTGAAACTCCCTAGGTGATTAGATTGTAAGTGTACAAACTTGAAACCCTCCACCTTCACTTTGAGGTTCAAGTTTTCAACCATTGTGTTACAACCTTTTTTTGTAATAATGTTAGTTGTCACAAAACTATAAAAACTAATTTTTAAAAACCTACGTCACCCTAAGGCATCTTAGGTTGTCATAAGGTGAGCTAGATAACCTAGGCTCTTTAGGAATTTAGCCTAGGGTGTTAACCTAGGTATCAATAGGCTAAAACTAGGTTATTTAAATGTAACTTAAGCTAAATTTGGTTACACCTAGGTTATTTAGGTTTAAATAAATTTAAATAGGTCTAAACTGACATAAATTTAGTTAAACTTCATTTAATTTTGCTAAATTAAAATATTTAGTGTAAATTTGGTTAAACTCGGTCAAACTTGGCTGAATTAACATAAATTATGTTAGACTAGGCCATTTAGGTTAAATTTGGCCAAACTCCATTAAAATCAGCTAATCTTGGCTAAACTAACATAAATTAAGTTAATTTAGGCTTTTTAGATTAAATTTGGCTAAATTTCATTAAACTTGGCTAAACTTTTGTTCTTATGATAACATTTATGCTTGGGACGTGGAGAATGTGTGGTTGATTAGTTTGATTTGGATCTTTGTTGTAAACAAATGAAATGTACTTGAATTTCAAACATAAAAAGACATGGGAAGCACTCTAATTTGGCAATTGGCAAAACATATCATGGGTGGCAATATAAATGGCTACAATGGCACCATGCTTTGTGCAATTGCACCCTTTTGTGTGGAATTAGAAGCTTTCAAAATATGTGAAGGATGGGCAACTTGGGAAGGCGATGTAGCTCTTCCAACAAATGCAATGAGTAGGAGGTTCCTAGATGATTGAAATTCATGTGTAAGTGCAGAGATTGTTATGACTCATGCATGATATAGGTTATGTGCCTTGTATGAAATTTGTTCTCAATGATATGGAAGAAGAAGAAGAAGAAGAAAGGAATTTCATGTGTGTCACCATTGCGAGAAATTAGCTATTGCATTTGGGCTCATCAATACAAATCTTAGTATTCCATTCCAAATAAGAAAATATCTATGGGTTTGTGAAGATTGCCACACTTCCACAAATATTCATCTCAAAAAGTAGTTGTAAAATCAATTGTGGTGAGGGATGCCAATTGCTTTCATCACTTTGAAGATGGTGTTTATTCTTGTGCCATGGATTATTGGTGATGCTAGTAAAGTTTGTCTTGTCAATTAGTATATCAAGTTCCTTTTGTTTACAATAACATGTCTAGTGGTATTGTAACACAATCAAAAGTTCAATGGTGTTACCAAATGTGGTATCATTGAAAAGGGTGGCCATGGAGCAGCTTCCTTCAAGTTTTGGTTTCATGCATCTTCCATTTGTAGCACTTAGGTTTGGTGCCTCTTTTATCCTATGTATGTATGGAGTTATTTTAAAAACTAAGTGGATGTTGAGACTATTAAAATTGATGATGAATTTGAAGCGTGGACCAACAAAGGTTGGAGATAGTAGTCTTGGCCCTCAAATCTCCTTTGATTTGATTGTTGTATCCACTAAGGAGTTGTAATGATGCTTTTAGGTGATGTTTGTATGTTATTTGATGTTTTCTCAAGTTTGCTTGATTGCTCTTGTTGTTTTCAACATATCCAAGTCCAATCCATCAAGCAAGAAATGGGTAAATATACAATAGTTGTCTTGGGTTATTGAACTATTCATTTAAGGAATTGGGCACCAACCTAGGCTTGTTTAACTACCTTGTTTAATCTGCATTGTGAGATCAAACTTTTTTAATTTTCAGGTTTGCAAAGATTGCCATGCTTCCACAAAGTTCATTTAAAAAGTAGTTGGGAGAGCCATCATGGTGAGGGATGCTAATCACTTTCACTACTTTGAAGATGGTGCTTGCATCTATTGGGAACATTCTAGCGCCTTCTGCTCTTCCCGACATTTCACATGTCCCAATACCATGGCAGTCCAACTCATGACCACATATCGGGAGGGCATCATTTTCATGGTTGATGCTGCTGTTACAGCTACAACACATTGTAGTTGTAATTTGGCATGAAAAACCTTTCTTGACTCAATGTTTGGCCTTGTGGATTTGATTATTTTCCTTGCATTTAATACAGCTGCATGAGAGTACATGCTTCACGTATAGAAAGCAATAGCATATGCAAGGGAAGCACACACAGGGCCGATGAGAAAGACTGGTGAACCTTACATCACACATTGTGTCCATACTGCCAGGATCCTTGCAGCTTTGGTTCCAGCTCGTGGCAAAAGGGTATGTTTTTTTGTCTGATTCTTCTGAAATCCTTGTTGTAGTATGCATGGTGGTTCGTTCACTTTTTTATTGAAAGCTTGGACGATTAACACTCTTCTCCGTGCTCAAGCACTTTAATATGTTGACTGTGGATCCCAAGATTGTCTGAAAGTGAGAGAGGTGTGTGGCATGTCATGTTTTTGCACTTGGGTGGTCTGCATTGGTCTGAATTTGTCATTTGAGAAACTTCTTCACACATCTACCATCAATCTGTATTCTGTGATCTATTGAGAGTGTCATTGATCATGTAGATGTGGAAATTATGCATGGAGGTCCCTGTAATTTGTCTCTGACATGAACCATCACTGGCCTGTGACTAACCTGTTCAATGGACAGAGTTAGGGTTGCTCCTCGTCCTATGTCTCAAGAATTTTTGTCATGTTAAGTTCTGCAATTGGTAACAGACTTTTGGGGGCACTGATGCAACAGGCAGTCAATATGGTAGTGGCAGGTGTGCTTCATGATGTGGTAGATGACACTGACCCTGATATACTGCTTGTTTTGTGCTGTGACATGAACTCCATGATCCATGATGAGCATTATAGTGACCAATGGCCTGTTTTCTCAGAGTGATTGATATCGATGTTGCCAGGCCTCAGCTGAATGTTACTTGAGATCAGTCCCCATTTTCCTTTTTGATTTGAAGTGAAGTGTGTTTTGGGCGGGCTCCTTGGATACACAAATTTGAGAGTTGGTCAATAATAGAGAACCATTTGTAAGGCCTTGTTTTTTGTTTCTGCCAGCATGACCCACTGGAATTAAGGCAACGTTATGGATCTTGCAGGCAGGTAGACAGCTTGCGAATGATGTTACTGGGTATGGTAAATGATCTGTGTGTTGTTCTTATCAGGCTTGCTGATCACATGCACAACATGTGGACTATGTATTCTCTCCATCCTGAATCATTGCACTACATGGGGCTTGCATTCAGCAAGAGTCTAGCATTTGGGAAGAGTAGGGGAGAGAAGTTGTGAGGGGCATGAGGATGCAAATTACTCTTGGTTCAACATAGTTTTCCTCCAATAAAGTGACAATTTGCAACATGGTCAGTATAGCAAGAAAATTCAAATAGTCAAATCTACATTAAGACCACTGAAAATGCAGACAGTGAACAAAAATCTACAAGTTCATTCTGCATGGAAGAAAGGGAGAGAGTGCAGTTCAAATGGGAAGTTCAAAATTCGAATGTCTTGTGTGTTTCTACAACTGCAGGCTTCTGAAATCTTGTCTTTTGGTTGCTGCACAACAATGTTCAGGTATGTGTTTGCCTTCATCCAAGGCTTGTGCTGTGGCACAAGAGACACTTGTCATGTGGTGTTCACTGGAATCACGACTGGGAGTTTGGGTTGTTAAAGCTGAACTGGAGGACCTTTGTTTTGCTGTTTTACAAACAAAGTAGATTGGCATTCTGTGATCAATCTGACTAAATTTTATATGTAACTGTCACTCAAGAGAGATCCTGCCCTTCACACTAAGTTTCTTAGGGTCAACCACTAACGCTTTCAAATCCCTGGTAGGATCTGACCCAAGAAGTACAAAATCCTGAAGCAACATGATGGAATCATGCAGCACAGCTATGACAATTGAATCCCAAAATCCAAAACAACTTGGCTTAATACAGTGTGGTACTTCTAATGTGGTTAATTTGATCCTGAGAAAACTCAGAGGCAAAGCATTTGCATTCTGGAACTTGAATGCAGTGCTATGACCTTTATAAACAGACAGGAACTATCAAGGTGTAGTGTACCAACCACCCATAGCATCTTGTAAATGGGTTGGATTTTGCAAACTTGTAAAAGAATTGCTCAACAAGCCCTGGATAAAAACTCAAACTAAAAGGGACCAACTTCCATCAATCAATTTCCCATTCCAAATGTGGGTGCAAAGGATATTAAGAGAATTTGGGCTTGTGTATGAAATTAACCCCTTTCTCAATGCTTCCATGTAACTCTGCTTTCATCTTTTCCAATCCTTCCCTGCAAAGAACATTAAACAAAATCAGAGATCTTTTCAGTTGCACCCCTGACAAGATGCATGAAGAGTACATGCCACAATTATCTACATAAGACAAAATCGGGCTCACCTTTCGTAGCTGTTCAATGGACCAAGAGGAAAAATCTCCTCCACTCCGTTTCGCCCAAGCCTCACCTTGGTAGCAAAGAAAGGAAACTCTGTCACCTGCAAAAGGAGTCTCAGGTTGTTACAGAAGGTCATTTAAGAAGTCATTACTACACAACATTCTTGAAGAAAACCAACAAATCAGCCCATAATATGTGAGAGAATTCACAGAAAATATTCTTGCTCAGATAGGACAAAGGTGTTACCCTACCTCTGATGCAACATATGCACACTCTATAATGCCAGTCTCTCCTTGTAGAGCTCGAAGACATGCCTCTCCAAATTTAGCTGCAGCATATGCCTGCCATCCATCACAAAAGCTCCCATACATCATACCAGGTCTAGACTCAACAGAAGGAGGGTATAGGAGGTTACAAACTCACCAACCTATAACCCAAGACTAAGGAAAGCTTGAGCTAGCAACTAACAGGCACTAACTACAATTGCAACATTGCACTTACAAAGCTAGATCTAGACACCCATAAGCAAAAGAGTACTTACTTACCATTGACAAAGTGGCCGAGCCTGTCCCTGCCTTTGCCTAAACACAGATCATGCAACCCAAAAAGTCAGTTGTACAGAATAAAAATACAGCTCTAGTTCAGCATCAGTTTTCAATCAGGCTGTAGAGAGAGATTGACCTAGTGGGGACCAAGTTACCTCAACTACTTCTGTGCCACCATTCTGAATACGATTTGTCAGGTACTCCACCTCCTTCTCATTGAATGCAAATTTAGGGCTGACCTGGTTTCACAAATAGGCCACATGCACACGTGTATAGTAAAATCAATCCCCAAAAGACTGATGAACAATATAACCACATAATGGTTTACATATGTGGCCTTTTCTGCCTCTTTATAGTCCCCATTCAAGGCATGATGGGCAGGTCTTCTTGGGTCTACCTGACCTAACTATTGTTCAAAATCCACATGCCCATAGTGCAAATTATGAAAAGCAAAATGCTATGGGGTGTGCTGGGTACAGGCCATTATGCACATCACTGGGCACGATGGCCTGTTTCTGGCAAATTCCATAATACATAATGGAAAGCAAAAAACTGAAGTACAACACAGTCAAAAGTGATGATCTGACCTGTGACAAGATCGGGAGAATGGTCACACCTGCATGTCCACCTACGACTGGCACATTCACGTCCTTAGGATCCACGCCGATCACCTCTGCCTGTACAATCCTCAAATTTACACAATGGTATGTTGAGACATTCAGACTGATGGTATGACCAAACATCAACAACAAGGGTCACATACATAGATCCCAGAATGAGCCAAAATACATTCACAGATGATTTTCACAAACTTGTAATGCTACCACATTGAATAAGTCATTTGCCAAAATCACTGATGGTTTTGCAGATGGAATCAGAAGGAATCTTGCAGATGCAGAATCCATGAGACAACAAGTATGGGGAGGGGGGGCAGGCTGGCAGGCATATGAGGTTTACCACAAATGTGTTCGCTCGAACAACATCAAGAGTAGTAACACCAAACAGACGTTTGGGGTCATATACACCGGCGATCTTCAGCACCTCAGCAGCAATGGGCACAGTGGAATTCACAGGGTTGCTGATTATATTGATGATTGCATGTGGACAATGCTTTGCAACACCTTCAATCAATGTGCGCACAATTCCAGCATTGATATTGAACAAGTCATCCCTTGTCATTCCTGGCTTCCTTGGGACTCCAGCTGGAATTATAACCAAATCCATCCCATCCAGTGCAGGGCCAAGCTGATCCTTCCCAAGATAGCCTCGCACCTTTACCCCCCCCCAACCATATGTGCCATGGATTTATTCTGTATCACAGACATCCAGGATATGCAGGAAAAACACATAGTAATTTGCTTGCAATCCAATGCAAAAGAAAAGCAAGAAAGTTGCAAAGAACATGATGAGCAGCATACCACAGCAGAAGTGTTAGTGTGCTCAGATCTGCAGTGACACCAGGAGTGTTGAAAACATCATACAAATGCAAAGTGGACACCAGTGGATTCATCTTGAGCAGCAAGCTCAAGGGTTGTCCAATGCCACCTGCTGCTCCCAACACTGCCACCTTAAATCCTGGTGCAGCTCCTTGTGCCCTTGTTGGCTCCCTCTCCAACCCTCCCATCTTGAGCCCCTGAAATTTGCCATCTTGGTACATGAAACAGAATTGCAAACATGCTGCCAAGATCTTGAAGTAGATGAAGCCTCAAGGAAATGGAACATTCCCAAACCCCAATGCACACTGAAGAATTTGTACACAGATTTTGCCAAAAATTGCAATTTGGGTACCTTGTTTTCTCATGGGACCAAACAAAATCTGAAGGATATTTCCATCACCCAAAATCCAAACTCAAGAATCTATTCTACTAAAATTATGTAAAACCTGGCCAAACGAAGAAGGAGACCTACAACAAAGAAAACCCTAAAAACAATAGAACAAAATTTTTCTCAACATCTTGTGGTACCTAATATACCAGGTTAAATGAAGAGAAAAGGAAAGAAAAATAAAATTGCACACCTGTGGAGGACAGGAAGAAGACAACATGTGGGACGAGATGCGAGCCAGACGCATCTGGGCCTTCGTACCAGATCGCTGCTCCATTTCAATGTTTTCCTCCTGGGTAGTAGAGAAGGACCTCCTCGAGAGTCAGTGTTGGGATGGAATCTGGAGATGATGGATTGCTGTTGAACACGGACACATGCGCTTTCTCTCTCTCTCTCTCTCTCTCTCTCTCTCT
>Ga0209208_10007457_pt1 | contig 14799 bp, 6 predicted proteins | sample S1TSphfallax_3_FD_187694 | JGI IMG/M metagenome (GOLD analysis project Ga0209208, IMG submission 187694) | Host-associated microbial communities from peat moss isolated from Minnesota, USA - S1T2_Fd - Sphagnum fallax MG (SPAdes) (version 2) | ecosystem: Host-associated > Plants > Peat moss >...
CCCCCCCCCAACCCCCTCATTTAGTGGCTTGAAGATTGGTATGTATGTGCCTGTTGTTGTTTTGTGGGTCTGTGTTTGCATTTGCAAGCATTAAATGCATAGGTGCCCTATTCTATATTGAACCATCTTCCCTCCTCTGTGAGACTGGCGGTTGACTCGATGTCAGCAGTTGAGTCATGAGTCAATATCTAGATCTGTCTCTTCTCTGGCGGGGAAGGGCATGAAGGATCAAGGGAGGAAGGGGAAAAAGGCTTGTATCATATGTATCGGTGATTCATAATGTGGAAGCCATGGGGGGCCTCCTAAGAGAATGCGGCATAAGATTTGGAGCAATCTTCTGTCATGGCTGTTTGAAACAATGTGCGTGCCTTCTGGTAGCTATACATATGGTGTTTGAAGCCTAGGGGCTTACAAGTCCGCAGCATATGATTGTGAGCAATCTTGGTACTCTGATTTCAGCTGTTAGAAATCTGCCCATCTTCCGAATCCAGCAGAAAAGTAGCTGTATGGGTGAAGATTTGTGCATGTTTTTTGGCAAGACATGGTGTGTTTCTTCTTGCTACTTGGACTTAGTCAGCCCAACCCTAGTGGAGGTTCCTTCTCAGTTAATCCTCAGTTCATTCAAAGCATGGGAACCTAGGGTGCTTCCAAGATCCAAGGGTTAGATTTGTGCTACCAATTTTTTTCTGTTCCAGGCAGTCTGCAAGTCCATCCATATTTGATGATGACAGTCAGTCGCCTTATGGGTAAAGAAAAGATAGATAATTGTATTTAGGAGTTGCATGCAGGTAATTGGATGCAGCTCTTCCTCTTTATGTGTCAATACAATGTGTGATTTTATGATTCAGCATGTCAATTTCTTTGCAAACTTCAAACTCATTTTACCATCTTACGGTTCATGTGCAGGTTTAAAAGGGCTGCAAAAAAACTGAGACGGGCATAGTCATTACACAAACAGACACTTCTTAACTGTGTAGGTGGACACTGGGTACAGTGTGTGTACTTATGTGTTCTTCATGTCTATGAGCACTTTCTCAATTCTGCAAGCTTAAAATCCACGACCTCCTCCTCTGAGGTATCACTTCACATTAGCAATCCTTGTCTTATTTTTGGCTGTCTGAATTCTTGGCCGTCCACAGTGAATTGTGTAACCAGAATTATGCTTGTGATTGTTTGCAGGAGGAATTGGGTGATTGGTTGTTCATAGTCACAGTGATCAGTCTTGATTTCTGAATGCCTCCAGTGTGCTTATTGTTCCACCAAGATATTTTCAATACTTTTTTCTCTGCCTTTCTCCTGGGATGCAATTGATGAGTAGATGTGTGTGTGTGTGTGTGTTTCAGAGACCAGATGGTTGTGGGAACTAGGGTTGAATGCCAGGTGGACAGCCTTGACTTAAAAGGCTTTTACGACAGACCTGTGGGGCTGTGGTAACAATTTGGAAAAGTCCATCCTTCTTTCTTCAAGTTTGAGGTTGACTCTTAGATTGCTCTAAGATTGGCAAAAAATTGGAGATGTCTATAATCCAGTTTCATAGACATTGACTGGAAATGGTCCAGATGATATGTCTTGATGCCATGTTCATTGGGCCAGTCATGCTAAGAGGTTCTTACGTTTGGTACTGCACTAATTTGTAGGTACAGTTGCGCATATAACGATAGCATGTGCAGAGCAAAATGAATAGTCAATGTAAGCGTCCACTTGAGCATTCTGTGTCATCACAACCTGTTAAGTACCTCCGACAGTCTGCTCTGGAGCAGCAAGCATCTACTGGAGATGTTGCCCCAATTTTCTCAATTCAGGCACCTGTGGTCATCAACAGCTTACGGCCAATTGCCTGTGATGTTCTTCACCTTGACATTCCTGATTTGCTGTCAGCAAGAGAATCAGCAAGTGGCACACCAGCTACTACTGCCAACACTGAATCTACTTCGCCCTTTCACTGTGATGGAGAGGTGGGTGGAAAAGTAGGTTGCAAGGAAACATGGCATAATGACTCGAAAGTTCATATAGATCATGAAGCTTTGCAGGATGGTGTGGGATGTCAGATGGCAAGCCATGAAAGCTCTGCCAACTTACAGAATGAAGAAATCTGCCTTCACAGGGCATTGGATGTGTCAACACAACAGATAAGCTCTTCTTCCACTATGATAGCTTGTGTGGAGCCTTCACTAGCGGCAGAGTCAGTTCCCAAGCAGGTGATGGAGAGGCCACTGGATGGTAGACAATTAGAAACTCGGGCAGGAGAAGTTGGAATTGTGCAGGATGTAAACACCATTGAGGACAAGACAGAGGTAAATAGGGCTAATTGGCACCCGGGAACAGAGATAGATTGTGTGGATAGCACCACCACATGCACTCAAACCATCAGGAAAACTCTTGAAGCCTGGCTCCTGAAAGGGGGAAAACCTCTTCTTGTTCGAATGGGAGAGAAGGAAGTCAACCTTCCTGCACTCAACACATGGGTGAGACTTCTGGGTGGATACAAAAAAGTCACAGATTCTGGGTTGTGGGGTACTATTGCAGACCATTTGGGACTTGGCAGAGATTGTGGACCGGGTGTGAAGTTGGTGTATGCCAAGTGCTTGACAACTCATGACACTGTGATGGCTTTGGATTTGCAAGCTCTGGCGACTGACGCAGGGAAACCCAATGCACCTCGTATATTGGAGTTTAAATTTCAGGTGGAAAGAAAAGACACTTGTGATGAGGAACTGTCATCAGAGGATTTTGTGGGTCTGCAGATTCCTAGCAGAGGTGAAGTCAATCAAGCAGGGCTAAACCACATTACCCAAACTCCAACACAAAATGACTGGGGGGGTGGCCAAAGTGCTAAGGCCATGCCTTTGCATGAGAAGTCTCTGGATATGATGGTTGGCTGGATAAAAGAAATGGCAGTAGATCTTGATTCTTCTCAACGTTACCAGAGTGGTGGTATATCATGCCAGGAACAGTCCTTCCAATCATTAGCAGGTAGGGTGCGTTCTGTCCTGTGGCTGAGGAGGCAAGAATTGCAGACTGCTGATGGTTTCCTGATACAGGTACTCTCATATGCATGTATGCAGTACAGTTTTTTTTTCCTAAGAACCTTTCAAGGTTAAACTGAAGGATGTGTGTTATCCCCTTACAACCTTGACAGGATAATTTCTCATCATAAGAACATCCTAAGAACAGTTTCAAGCTCACATATTTGCTCAACTGTGCACTGAGGGTATTTGTATATACTCAATTCCAATATCCATACCTTTGTGGAGGTTGCATGGGGGCAGTCATGTGCATTTTGTGCAACATATTGTAACTAAACATCGTTCTCATGAGTATCCTTCTTTTCCTTTTGGGTGATATGTTTTCCAGGCAAGGCAGTTGCCTCCACCATCTGTATATTATGAGGATCCAGTTCAACCAAAGCCTCAAGCAAAGGAGAAATTACAAGCCACTCGAGAGAGATTAGCACATTATGGTTCACAGTCACCATTTTCTGACCACCAACCCCGAACGAAGCGGGTTCCAATAGGACCAAACTTTCAGGCACATGTGTTACCATGGAGGTCACAAGATATCACACGTTACTCAGGTGAGAGTGGCCATACGAAATCAGGGGGTGACGATGACACCCAAAGCAGCGATGAAGAAAGCTACGACTCCACCAAATGGCTTGGTTCCAAAATGTGGCCACTCTCGGAGAGTAAAAGGGTAGTGAATAAATCTCGAGATGGTCGTGGAAGGCAGCCTTCTTGTTTCTGTCCTGTTCCTGGGTCACAGGAGTGTGTGAGGCTGCATATTGAGGCTGAGCGTCAGAAGCTCTTTGGCGAGATTGGGCAGACGTTTGAATTGTGGGGTTTTGACCAAATGGGTGAGTGTGTGGCCACTCAATGGACCAAAAAAGAAGAGAGAACTTTTAAGGCGATTGTCCGGCTCAATCCACCCTCACAGAACAAAAACTTTTGGGATGAGCTCCCCACTGTCTTCCCAGATAGGAGCCATTTTGAGCTTGTTAGTTACTACTTCAATGTTTTTGTGTTGCGGTGTCGTGCACTCCAAAACCGGGTCAGTGGTGCAAAAATAGATAGTGATGATGATGAGACGGAGCTTGTTGACAGTGAGAGTGATGAGGATAGCAGTGATGATTCTGATCATGAGGATCATGGAAGTGGAGAGTTTAGGGATCCTTATGAAGTCCATCCTGACAGGATGAAAGCGACTTACCTTCAAAATTCTAGTAGACCAGCAGGCAATTCTTTACACTTCCAATCACTTGGAGATGACGACAATGAAGGTGCTGATACCCAGAAAAGATACAGTCAACAGAGTGATGAGAAAGCCTTTCATTTGGATGTGGAATGGAAGGGCAAGCATCGTGCAACAGAGGAGGAGAGTACTTCACAAGGAAAGGTCTCACTTCCATGGGAACATCCTCAATGGGCTAACGCCACATACCCATCTGTGCAGGGTGCAGATCCAGTCACTCACATCCAATCTGCCCTTACGGATGGCCAGGCTGCGACTCAAACGGACCCAAATTATGCAGAGATTTGGGGAGAACCCGTGATAGAGATTGCGCCCACTTTTGAGAGAGATAAGCTTCTTTCCACAGAGGGGATGATTGCAGAACTTTTTGGGGATGAATGAACCCAGGGACAATAGAAAGTCTGTGTTTGAAGATTGTGGAGGGAGATGAAAAGGGGAAATGACAGTAATGAGCGATGCAGCTGTTCTGTGACTTTTTCATCCATTACTCTGTTCACTCCAAAGGGGCAGAACAGGGATATTACTTTGTCTATACACAATTTTTTTGTGCTCTTTAATTTTCTTCAAGAGGGGTTCAAGTTTTGCCCAGAGAGTGAAAATTGGGTAGCCCAACTATTTTAGTGAGAATGGCCTGCAAGCCATGTAGAGATGTAAGAACGATGGAGTGATGGATGTAGCTTGAACCTTGACCGATTTTTGATGAGCAAAGTCTTTTTTCCACACCTATCAATAACTCTGAGCCATGCTTGATAAATAGCAGATGGTTAAGCAATTGGCTGTAGCGATCCCTTTCTGCCCAGTATCACCAAATTGTTTAGATAGTCACAATTTTAAGTCCAGCAATCAAGGAGCAGCGAAGATTTTGAGAATGCTTAGTAGCATCAGAAAGGTTCTGCAGAGATTTGTATTATGTGACTTTCTTGTACCCATATTATAGAAACAAACTCATGCACTTAAAAAAGGTCCTGTGTGCACCAGTCACTCACAAAATTTCCTATTTTCTCAACAACATGCTCTCATTGTGAAATTGATAGGTTACCTGATTCCGTTTTTGTACTGCAACAGATTAGTCATTGATTTGCATGATGAAATGTTGCTTCAAGTTTACTGTTTTCTTGTTTGCAATTCTCGATGAACAGATTTATGTCCTTTTCAGTCTCTTCTTTTGATGTTTGTCTTTACCCTTTTTTGAATTTCCTCTTGAGTTCAGCTTGATTGCTGAGAAGCTTGTCACCTCTGCAGTATTAAATCCTCTTCAATTCAATTTTCTCACATCATGTGTATTGTCAACTAGGTAAGAGAATTCAATTGCATTTAGATATATAACTATGTGGATTAGTTGAATAACTTTGTGCAAGGTTATGGTTATATGCAACACCAACCACACACACTTTGGACATGGTTTTGGATTAGAGTTTCAGAATTTTGTTGGAACAAAAACAAAAAACTTTGTGAGAAAATTTTGCCACATCAAAAATACATAGTTTTTTTTCGCTATTTTCTTATAATGATTTACAATTCTCCACAAACTATGTTAATTCTTGTTTGGGTTGATGATTCCTAACATGCTAAGGTAACCATGTTTATCACCAAACGCACCCCCATCAACAAAACATTTGAATAGCTTAAAAAAAAACCCATGGCTAGGTGACCAAACATCTTCCTTCAATGAAATATTTTGAGTAAACAATTTATGAGAGAAAATGTCTTTGGCAATTCAAGAGATCTCAATCAAGGTTATTCTAAATGTGCTCAATCATGGGTGTGATGTATATTATTCATTCAAATAAAATATTTGGTCATATAACAAAAGGTGTTTGGTGTTGGGTGTCATTTAGGGTAGAATTGTAATTCATCATCTAAGGCAAATGTTTGCTAATGTGCTTTTAGTTATATTAATTCAATGCACGCACAATAACACAAATCTATAAAATAAATTTGTATGCATGGAGTTTGAAGTTTTGGTTAAAGGTGTGGTTTAAAACAAATTTATAGATCTTGTAATTTATATTGTAATCTAAACTATTTGAGGGTGGGAAGTGATCTATTACATTAAAAAGATACAAAATCACCACAAATGGTTAAAATGTTAAAACTTTAACTAACTTGTAAAATTAGTCTTTTGGGTGCAAGGTGTATTCATGTTCTTTGCAAAAATCCAAACAATGAATCAAAGGACACATTGAAAAAATCTAAAGATCACCCAAAAAATCCCCCTTACATATTTGCATAATTTCTTTCCAAAACAAAAACATCGTTGTTACAAATTTAGACAAGTTCAACTTGAGTCATTCACTCATTTTAACTAGGGAAAAACATGTCCATTGTATTAGCAAGTGTGCTAGAGGAGCTCTAAAGTTTTTTAAAGATTTTAATATCTAGTGCAAAAATGTTAATAGCAACAATAAAAAAGACTAGCATACATGTTTAACAAGAAGAAAAGTCTGATGAACACATAATAGTGTTAAGAAAAACAAAATGATAAGTTACCATAAAGGTGAAAGTAGAGGAAAATTTTGATTAGTGCAAAATTGAAGAATAATGTTAAGAGCAAAATTTAAATATACCAACATAAATGTGAAAATAGAGGAATATAATGAATGAAAAATTAAAGAAATAAACAATCTTTGCAAGGAAAAGTTTGTTGATTTTTTAAAATATCGTGCATAGCTAAACATGTATATAGTCACAAAAAACAATGTCATGAAAGTTGGTTGTTGCATATTCCAACATGCTCGAACCTCTTGTAACTTCGTATTCACACCCACAACCTAAATAACAACAAACTAAAATTTGGAATGAGAAGACTTTGTAAATTTACAATTTATGGAAAAAGAACAAAATTTCGCAACCATCAAAACCATTCGTAGAGAGAAAAAACTTGCAAGAAAGAGAAAGAATGTGCACAATGTGAAATTAGATAATTATAATGGAATTTGACAACTTGTGTGAAAAAAAAATCTTCAAGGTGAAATCATGATCAAAAGAGCCAAGGGCACCAAGGTAATAGCATACTAAGAAATTTCTATAGTTTTATTGAAGTCCTTTTCCAAGGATTGCACATGACACATGTCATTCATGCATTGGTTTATAACTTAAAATTATGTATTTCGAATACCCCATTCAACGTTGCATTTTAAATATAAATACATTTTGATTACAAATTGATTTTATATCATGTATATTATGCATTCACGCCCTCTATCACATATATATGAATAAATTTTATTAAATTCGTAATTTATTTTTAGGCTGAATGGCACTTGTGGCCTGGCTTGATGGTCACATTTTCAATATCCATAATTTTTAAGGTCAAAAGCAATTTTGAACCAAATGTGCTCAAATGGGTTATGAAAACAAATTTCATCAATTCAAATCCTTTTGCCCTCGTAATCATCAATGTTAAAATACTCTCCAATTTTCAAAAAGAATGGTGCACATTTGGTAAAAAAAAATGATGTTTGAAAAAAAAAACTATCCATTCTCAAAGTTTGAGTGCTTTGAACATGCAAAAACATTTTTGATTTGTGTCAAATTATTGTGTTCAAAAAAATTTATGACAATCCAAACTATTATATTTCCCTTGTGATCTTTCAAACACACAAAAATGTAGTTTTAAGGAGTGTCCATTCACTTGGGTCATTCCTTTGATTATGATTTTACGCTTCAAACTCATCCTCTATCTTGATATCAAAGTTCATTAAATGGGCCTTAATGTCATAATAGAAAAAAATTAATTTTTGTTTTGATTTCCACAACTTGGAGGGGATAAATCCAAAATGGATTGTTTTCATCTTTAGAAGCAATAGGGTCCAAAAATTGGTGAGCATCACCTATGTTGATCTAACAAATATCATAATTATATTTTTAAAAATATTATATTTTTTCCTTTTCAAAGACTCTCCCCATTTTGCCAACCTTTGGATGAGTTTACATTTATAAAACCAAAAATATAAATTACACAAACTTTGTGAACAAAAAAATCCCATTGGGATTTTAACTATTTGTTTCCAAACTTTGCCTCTTGACAAGGTAAATGAATGGTTCATCAACCAAATATTAATTGCATTTAATTTTATGTTGTTAAACCCAATCCAATAACCACGTTTTGGTTTATAGTTAGACCATTTAGCTAGGTCAAATTTTTGCTTCCATAAATCTAATTTGACCCATAAAATTAGTTCATGATTGTGCTACGAAAGGCATTAATGATCAAAGGTGGTATTAATCACCCATAAAATAACCCATAAAATAACATTGCCTAAGTTGTTTGTTTCAATCAAAGGGATTGTCTCATAGTAGTGGGCAATGTTTACCATGAAAATATTATGAATGTGGTTCAATAAGTTAATGAAAAAATCAAATATAAATCAATAAACTAAATCATATAAATTCTAAAAGGAGAACCTATAAAATCCATATGAATGAAAGACAAAGTTAGTAGAGATTTTAAAAACATGTTAATTAGGCACAAATATTTTGAGAAATTAAAAAATCCACTAAGAAAAGCCTTTTGCAAATAAAGTCCAATTTTGACCCTTCAAAAGTACATAACTAGCTACCATTTGGTTAAATTTTGAAAGAAAATGATTTCACACCTAATTTTTTATTCAAATTTTCAAAGCATATTTAATCATTATAAAAAATTTGGAATGAAATTTAATATAAATTCTTTAATTTATTAACAATATAGTTAGTTGACCAATCCATATTTTTGAACTTCACAAGTCCATTATTGATAATGAATGCATTATTTTCAAAAAATACTTATAGATATATGTTTATAATCATTATGTTAATGTACTACCAATTGTTAATTAACAAATTCAGAATTATGTTATTCATCACAAGCATTTGAATGCAATGCACCTTGTAGAAATCACCATTGTGACATTAAAAATGATCCACTCAACCATGCATTCACCCTAGCTTGAATTTGGGCTCCTTATGGCAAGAGCAAGAAGACCACATAAGGAAAAAAAATTGTTGAAAGTGGTTTCACCAACTATTCAATCTTTCATATTCCATCACCACCATTTTTTTTTGCCAATAATGTGGTACCCAAGGATTGACAACAAATTCATTTGTTGCTTCATTGATCATCTTTCTAACAAAATAAAAGGTGATTATTGCCATTGTAATTTCACAACCACTATTTTTCATCCCCTTTCAAAAAGAATAAAACCTACCCATGATAAGGGATGAAAGATTGGCTTTGGAAAAAAACATACAAATGTTGACCATGAACCAAATCACATGGCCAAACCTTATAATGGAACCTTTGCATGTTGTTTATTTATTATTAGGAAGGCATGTACATCTCAAAAAAAACTTTTGCAATTCCATCAATTTTGTTGATGTTTAACATTTTAGTGGAAAGTAATGGATAAGTCTTGCCTTGTCCCAATTATCACACCATCAACAATAAACTGTTTATTGTGGTCAAAAAGGACCAAAGGAAAGGGATTGACCAATCATTTTTCACCTTTTAACAGTCGATTACCATTAAGCACTTGGGTTCAACATGTTTTAATGATATCATCATATAACATGTCTATGTCTACCACATTTGCACTAAAATAGGGGCACAAAAATTGATGTTGTTCAACACCCATATCATATGTTTCTTAGTAAAAACTTGAAGTTCCACATGTCTTAGAGGTAGGATTGGTGCAATTGGTTGTTTGTAAGCAACTTCATTAGTGGTGTTAGAAAAATATGCAAATTGTGTTGTAGCCATTTCATCACAAAATTCTTAGATATATGCCATTTTAGTTTTTGGAATAAAAAACTTTGTAACTATTGATTTAAATCTAATAAACATCATTCAATGTGCAAGATTATTTGGATTTAGTTGAATAGGGGACTTGCCAACATTGGTAAAAACAAATTTATTATCTAGATCTTTGATGGATTCACCATTAACATGTTTTCTCCAATGATGATGGAATCAACATGTATCACAATATCATGTTATCATCAATTTCATCCAACATATAAAATCATTTTTTTTTCATAATTTAGATGGTCAAAGGACCTAACCACGTATACACGTAAGAGAAAACTAGTTTAGCCCATATCCAAAATAGATTGGTGAAAATGTGCAAACATACCTTTATTTTATTGATAGACCAGAGCATCAATGTCATTTTCTTGCATGACTTGGTGAAATTTCATAGGCTTCATGGCAACCATAGTATCTTGAATAGAAATTTAAATACTAGGAACGTATTATACACCAACTTATCCACCATCCAACAACCATATGTAAAGAATTATATAAAAACAAAGATGTAAACTGACGCGCTCCCAAGTTCCTAATTAGACCGAAGATGGGTTTGAGTTACTGAAACAACGGAAATGTGAGGAGGAACTCAGGGCACGCTCCCAACTTTCAGCATTAAAAGGGGTAGAGGGCCGTGTTGAAGCTCCAGGATGGGACTAGGAAAAATGATAAGCTTTAGTTACTTACTCAAACCTGCATCAAACCAACCAACAAGTTGGTTAGTCCAATTTCTGGAGCACTTTTATTGCTAGGACAAGCCACAAGCAACTTTGGATTCACAAGACTCACCACGGCATGGACTCAGGGGAAGCCACCACCTTCCCCCATATAATAGTCTCTGTGCCTCCCTACGGCACCCACATCCAAATGGCTTTTTGTCTCGAGACTCCTAAGGAAGAGTCCCGAAACTATCACGGTTTGGATTCCCGCGACTTTGCGGGACTATAACTCTTTGCTCAAACCTCTAATTGGGACGAGGTTTGAAGCAAAATTGTAGTTTCGTCGAAAATTTTCCAAGGTGTGTCGCACTCCTCGTTCACGCATTGGGGTCCGGTTGATTCCCGACTTTTAGTGGTCGGGAGTGAAACTGCCAATTTGATTCCTGACCTTTCTTTTTGTCATAACTTGTGTTGCAGATGTCCAAATGGCTCATGTGAGCCCATTTTCGACATCTACACTTTGATAGCTTTCCAACAATATAAATAATGCTTTAATGCAAGGTGTTTTGATTCTTGCAATCAAACTCTAAATTTTCAAGAGTCCCAAAGGACTCCCAAGTCCCCATTTCGGGAGTGTGAGTTTCATATTCACACTCTCTCAAAGTAGGGTTACAACTCGACCTATCTATTAGGAACATATTATACACCAGCCTATCCACCATCCAACAACCATATGTAAAGAATTATATAAAAACAAAGATGTAAACCCACATTTGGATTGATAAGTTAACTAAAAACCATGAAAGGCATTGCAAATTAGAGAGAGATGTGAAAGTGTGTTGTTTATTCAATTTTTATTTATTTTTCATTGTTTGCATGACACCTATCTTTAAATAAACCATATCAACCTTGTGTACACAAGGATTCATTAATTCAAATGCAAGATTATACACCTTTATAAAAAGTTACAAAAATTAAAAAACATCTCAAGAATTCTCTTTGTATGAAACAAAATTTCAAACAATTTAAATTCTAGAAATCAAATTAGAGTATGAACAAAAATATGCAAAGTATATTTATCTTGTATTTGAAAAAAATTCAAAGTTACAAAATAATGCAACAAAGAAAAAGTTTAAATGTTACAATTAAACAACACAACAATGCTATAAGTATGTTCAACATGGATTTAACTTGGTGTGTTTGAGAGGTGGAATGCATACCCATTTTGGAGAAATCCAATTATAATAAGTAACCAAATAATTTCTAATCTATGTTGTTTTTTATATAATAATCATTTCCTATAATAACAATAACATATAGAGCACTCATCCACTACATAATTACATTTAAAAGGTGAGTGCATAAATCAAATTAAGAGTTATGCTTCACACGCACCCATCATGAAGACCCAACCATACAAATATGTTCGTTTGTGAGGTGTGTCATGTGTTTTCAACACTAAGCTAATTGTCATCCCTTTTAAATAAAGAACATGCATACAAATTTCACAAAATTTAAAAATGAACTAAAATCATACTATTCCACAAGCAAAGGAGAACATGAGAAACATAACTACAATGATGGTAGGCTAAAGAAATACTCTTTCCACCTTTGAAAAAATTAAATTATTTACATTACCAAGTTATAGGCATGTCACTTCCAAGTTTTGGTCCTTAAGAGCGATTCAAAAAAACAATGTGTATGTAAAGGTAATGTGTAAGTAGTGAATAATCAAATATATAAAATTTGTTAAACTTGTGAACTTTATGTGCACATGGCACCAACTTGTATCAACACTACACATATTTGTAAAAACATCCTCATAAATGAAGACAAACATGCAATCTTATTTACTAGTTGCACAAACATAAATTATATTACAACAATTGGCATCCAATAGCTCCTTAATCATCTCCTTAGCTTTCAAAAGCTTTTGATATTTGTGTAATCCACAATGTATTGTTGTAATTTTGTAAATATTTCATTTTTAAAGAATATTTACATCAATGAAAAATAATGAAAAACAAAAAAACCTTTTAGCCATAGTGAACATGATGCAACTTTCACTTTCCATGGGGACTTTTTCTACTTTTTTTAAAGGTCTTCTTAGGATTAATGTCATTTCCATTAGATGCATCATGAACAAATCCAATAATCTTTACACACACATACATATATATGCATGCATAGAAAACTCAATCAATGTTTTTGCATGATTTCATTGTTTGCTTAGAAAATTAAGACTAGCTATTCACATCTATTTCTAGAAATAAGTTATAAAGTTTGCATAATTCAAAAACCTATCCCAAAATTGCAAAATATAGATGCTAATAAGAAGCATCCATCGGATCATCCAAATATCTTTCAAATCCATCTAGATTGTGAACTTGTGAAAAATTAAAGCCTTTTGTGGGAGAAGAGAAACATTACAAGAAAGAAAGAGCTTCATGACCATTGAAATAGAAAATTACATGATCACCTACAAGAAAAGAGCATTGGCATTTGTGACAACAAACCTATGAAAAACAAAATTTGCACGATTATTATCACCAAATTGTGGCCAATGAAGTTTGTGATGTAAACTTTAAATCTTCTTTATTTCTCAACAAATTTGAGCAATCTTTGTAGATGTGAGTGCATTTGGCCCAACTCTACAATTTGTCTTCACACTCAAAAGGCAATTGGGCTATGTGTGTGGTACAACACTATGTGTTCGATCATGGGCCTAGTGACCCTACATTAAAAAACTAAAGAATTTTAGTTTGAAAACATTAATTCCAAGAAGAAAAAACATGACAAGTTATTATAGTAAGCTTTTGGTTTCAATTCCTATTTTTTTTGTGAAAAATGGGACACAATTTTTGGATCTAGGTTTAAAAAAAAATTTAAAGGCCAGATTTGGTTCCCATTATTTAGCCTATTTTCAAGTTAAGCCAAATCCAATTATGGGTTCCATTGGATCTCATTTGGTTCAAGTTCCAAAGTCCAAAACATCAAAATTTTCAATGTGAAAAAATTCAAAATTTTATTCAAAGGATAAATAAATAAATAAATAAATATAATGGTTTGATAATGGTTAAAAACCATAGAAAGTAGCCTATTTTTAATTTCCAAAATTTTAAAAAATCCGTATAAAATCAACACCAATTTTATTCATTGCTATGTGATTTCATGCTTAAGGTTTTTGCAATTGAATCTACCACCTTGAAATATGACTTCTTATGACCCTCGAAATTCAGCCCTAGAATTTCCCCAAATTTGCCCAAAATTTGCCCAAACCAAACCCACTATCTCCACCTTCAAATTCCCTTACAAAGGGCCCTAAATCTGCCCCCCCCTAAAAATATCCCCTCCAAAATCCCCTCCAAACAACCCCCCAAGCCAAAAACAAAAGTACCACAAAAACCCAAATTCAAGATGAAATTACAAACCTAAACCCTAAACCCTAATTCCTACACCTGCCCTACGCCTTAACCCTAAAACCAAAATTGGATTTAAAAATTGAAATAAAAAAATTGGGTTCGGTTTTGGTTCTTAACACTTGTTGAAACTATATAGTATTGAAACTCAATGTGGGCTTGTAAATTTGTCCAATGGCCTCCTAAAGAGCCAAAAAAAAGCTAAATTTTGATTGGTCAATAACAATGATTATTTAATTAAAATTTCACTTTAAAATTGATTTGTTGATTTATTTATTTATTTATTTAGTGTATAATATGGGTGGGGGATGTGGAAATAAATATTGTATGTAATTATGACTCATAATTGCCACTTTTTTTGGGTCAAATATTTATTTATATTTTAGGGATTGATGTTCAATAATTTTAAATTTAATTTCTCAAAAATTTTAACAATTTGAGGAATGCTATTTTCTTTTCTTCAACTGGGTTTGAAATTTGAACAAAGGAATTAAAATTTCATTGAATTTTCTTAAAAAAATTAGACCCCAATTTAAATTTAGGTGTGGAACTAGAATTGAGACTTTTGAGGGAAAAAAAAAAGGTGATTAAAACTTGGGTTTAATCGGAAGTTAATTGGCAATTAACTCCTCATTTATAGTCTAAGATAGTAAGAATTAGACCAAAATGTGAGTTTAACCCAAAGGTC